>Ga0208570_1000078_pt1 | contig 49262 bp, 43 predicted proteins | sample DeeseametaMP1202_FD_184192 | JGI IMG/M metagenome (GOLD analysis project Ga0208570, IMG submission 184192) | Marine microbial communities from the Deep Indian Ocean - MP1202 (SPAdes) | ecosystem: Environmental > Aquatic > Marine > Oceanic | place: South Indian Ocean | collected 2011-03-08
AGATGAAACTGAAACTGAGGAAGCTGAAGAAGTTGAAACTGAGGAAGCTGTTTCTCCTGATGAGACCAAAGAAGATGAGGTGACGGATCTTGATTTGGAAGAAACAGACAAAGATGAGTCTGGTGAAGATGAAACTGAAACTGAGGAAGCTGAAGCAGTTGAAACTGAGGAAGCTGAAGCAGTTGAAACTGAGGAAGCAGTTTCTCCTGATGAGACCAAAGAAGATGAGGTGACGGATCTTGATTTGGAAGAAACAGACAAAGATGCGTCTGGTGAAGATGAAACTGAAACTGAGGAAGCTGAAGCAGTTGAAACTGAGGAAGCTGAAGTAGTTGAAAAGGAGGAAGCAGTTTCTCCTGATGAGAACAAAGAAGATGAAGTGACGGATCTTGATTTGGAAGAAACAGACAAAGATGAGTCTGGTGAAGATGAAACTGAAACTGAGGAAGCTGAAGAAGTTGAAACTGAGGAAGCTGAAGTAGTTGAAACGGAGGAAGCAGTTTCTCCTGATGAGAACAAAGAAGATGAAGTGACGGATCTGGATATCGAAGATACTGAGGAAGCTGAGGCTGTTTCCGCAGAAGCAGAAACAAAAGAGGAAGAAGTGGTTGAAGCCGAGGCAGAGGATACTACTGTCCAGGAAACTGCAACAGAGCCTCAAGAAGAAACTGATGAATTAGCTGAAGAAAAAGAAGCTGATCAAACTGAGGAAATAGAGATTGATGCCCAAGAAACCCCTGCAATAGAAAAAGTGGAGAGTGAAATGCCAATTGAAACAGAGTCAGCAGAGACATTAACGGCTCCGTTAGGCTCGGAAATGCTGTTAAATTTCAATCATGAAGTTGTGGTAGAAATAGCGCGTACTCAGCTGACGGGCGAAGAAATCACACAGATCACTCCTGGCAGCATTATTGAACTTGATAAAGTTGCCGGTGAACCGGTGAATTTGGTTCTCGGCGGAAAAACGATTGCCCTTGGAGAAGTTGTACAAATCAACCAAGACAAACTTGGCATTCGTATTATTGGTGTAATTCAGGACTAATTGGAATTATGCTTCTACAATCCGACACCTCCGTGAAACCTTTTCAGCTGGCCGAGGCTCATTTTAGCACTGGGCGATTCCATTTGATGGACATTGTATTTCGTAGATGGGCTACTCTTTTACAGGAGACGCTGTATGCGAAAACAGGAATGATGTTTGAGGTTTCCACGGAAAATGTGGAACAGTTGCGGTTTGAAGAATTTTTAGGATCTGTTTCTAAACAGCCAATCTATATTTTTGAAACACTCAACCAAAGCCGGGGGGTGTTCCTTGTAGACAATTCTTTTTTTAAATTAGTATTGAACAATCAGACTGAACCAATTGATGAGCAGTCGTCTCTGGTTCAGTTGATGAAAGAGAACCAGCAGATTTTGCTTCAGTTAGTACGACCGCTGATTGATGACTTCAAAAAAAGTTGGCTCAATATTGCCGAAGTAGAGCTAAAGCTAAAGCGCGTCACCATCTACCCTGGTCGGGCAAAAGTCATGTTGCCTTACGAATATTGTTTTGTAGGTCGTGTTCAACTTAGTCTTAATAACTTTCAAGCTGAGCTTAAATTATGTTTGCCTTATGCTGCGCTGATCTCGTTGCTAAGTCCGCTTGAAAAAAAGAAGATTATTGAACCTGAATCAATGGATAATTACTTTCCTCATATAAAACAACATTTCGTTGATTTGTTGGGAAAGACTGAGTATTCGGTTGTTGCGGAACTTGGCAAAGCTGACTTGAGTGAGGCAAAAGGAAAGTTGACAAAAGGGCAAATTCTGCCCTTGCAGAATAAAGATGGTCTCGTCACGATCCGGATTAACGGAACTCCGGTGTTACAAGGTTCTACTGGTGAAACAGCAGGGCATTATTCTGTTCAGGTGATTCGCGGTATTGAAGACAAAAAACCGTCAGCAATTCAACAAAAACACGAATTCAAACAGGTTTCTTGGCCAAATCAGTAATCTGTTTTCTTTAATTCTTCAGCAAGCCATTTGTTCGGATTTTCTCCACACTTCCGGAAAAGATCTAAAGTTTCGTCTGCCGGAGTTAAACCATCTTTAGTGTACTGTTCAAAAAAAGGTAAAAGCCAAATTTCGTCTGCGGAACCAAGTACCTCCAAGGCTTTTTCTACTATAAACCTTCCAGTTTTTGCAAAGTTTGTTCGATTTACTTCGGAGTGCAAAGCGTCCTTTGACACAGCTTTTTTATATATTTTGAATTCTTCCAGCGGTAAGTCCATCAGTATGGATTGAATTGAAGAAAAAGCCGCTTCATTATAAAGTAATGCTCCAATCAATGCGGGAACAGCTAGTGAGTATTTCGGCTCGACGCTGTCAACGACCCTCACTTCAAGGATGTTTTTGATTCTGATGTCCGGAAACAACATGCCTAAATGTTCCTCCCAGTCATCCATGGTCATGGTTAAGTCAGGATGCTTTCCGTCTAAAAGTTGCTGAAAATTCCAATCGGTAGTTTGTATCTCTTTGCCATCACGTTTCAATTGATACGGCGCAGCCATTAAGGCCCAGTTAATGTAGTCTTCCAAACGAAATTTGGCGCTTAAAAATGCTTCCGGAAGTCCGGAGCGAGAATTATCCGTGTGCTCCCAAATATGTGAGCGATAAGAAAGATAGCCGCTGGGATTGCCCTCAATTAACGGACTGTTTGCAAACAAGGCTGTCAAAAAAGGCGAAAGGCGATTCAAAAATACAAATTTCCTGTTTAAATCTTCTATGGAATCATAATCAATACTGACCTGTACACCAGTTGATGCTTTCATCATCCACTGACCGAGAGTGCCGGTTTTCAACATGTTTGGAAACATTATCCGATATCGGCTTTTGGGGAAAAAGGGCAAAGTCTCCAATGTATGTAACGGCTGTACTCCCTGAAACAAGAGTCTGCCGTCAAATCCAGAAACAGCTTTTTTCAGTAGCTTTAAGTATGCCTGTAAAGAATTATTTGCTGCTGACAAAGAACTTCTTGGTGCGTCCGAAAGTTCAATTTGCCCTCCGGGTTCGATAGTAATTTTTGCCCCAGATGGACTTGTTAATGCCAAAAGCATGTCTTTTTCAAAAACTTTTTCTAGCGGAAAATCAGTGTCTTTAGTCAGTTCTACCATATTTTCTAAAACACTGTAAACTCCTGCATCACCATCAACAGGTAAAGGGTGGTATCCTTCTTCAAGATTATCATTGTTAGGAACCATGACAAAATTTTCATACTCCAGTCCAAACAGTCTTTTGTCAGGAGTGTCGGCTTCTTTTTGGCAATAACCAATAAAGAGAGATTTAAGGTCGTTACGTGTCATGTTTAATTATTATTAACCAATTGGGGTGGTGTAAAAGAATTGTGTCAAGAACAAATAGTGCATCATAGAAGTCCGTGAATCATGCTTCTACTGATGGAGGCAATCCAGCTAAATGCGCTAAAACCTGGCAAAAGCATACTAATCACAACTAAACCGATTAAGGCCTGAGAACCATAGCGGTAATTCCAGTTCTGAAAACGTAGCTTTAAGTTAGCGGGTAAAAAATGAGGAAATACGGAATTCCCATCAAGTGGTCCGAGTGGAATCAAGTTGAAGAGACAAAGATTAAAATTAATGAAAATAAACAGATAAAGCAGTTCCAGCACAGGAACTCCTACAAAAACAGAAAAATTATTTTTAGCTAAAAAACTTAACAAAAAAGAAGCGCCAAGCCCCAATAATAAATTCATCAATGGTCCCGCCGAAGCAACGTAAAAATCCGCGTTTCGGACACGGTAATTATGCGGATTCACTGGTACAGGCTTGGCATACCCAAATCCTGCAATCAGCACCATTAAACTACCGAACAAGTCCAAATGCACAAATGGATTGAGAGACATTCTACCAGCCTTTTTTGCCGTGTCATCTCCGCACAAGTGGGCTACATAAGCATGGCCGAATTCGTGGAATGTGAGCGCGAAGATCAGACTAAAAATCAGAATGATCAATACTTGTGGTGGGAGGCTAAATAACATATTAGATTTTTTCAGTTGAAATGAGTTATCGGTGATATATAATATTTATTGTGACTTCTTATTCTATCAGAAAGTTAAATCTCTCCAAAAGACAATTTTTTCAGCAGCGTTATTTTTTCAATCATTTTGTTGATCCATTTTACGGATCTGTTTCCTACTCTTTGCAGTCGTTGAATAGTAAATTTTCATACAAAATAAAACTTTACTTTTGCTTCAAGCAGCATTATTATACATATATTCTAATATTTAGATGTTCGCTAAAAATTATGTAGTCACACAACACAGACTGGCGAACTAAAAACACCCCCGTAAAAGCTCTGAAGTGCATCAGGGTAATCTTGGTTATCAACTCCTCCCTAATAAAAAAAGTTGATTTTTTCATGTACCAAGAAAATCGATGTAGACGAAGGTCGGAAGATGTCTGGTAACTGTTACGGCTGGCGGGGGTGACACCTCTCTTTTTGAAATACCAACCCAATAATTTGCATTTAATTGAAGTATTTTTATTTCTTTTACAAGTTAAGTCTTGTAAAATCAGTAATTATTTTAATCATTTCACCTTGTGTTAGATTTAGTTTTTCCACGGTAAATCACGATGTATTGTTGTTATTTTGATGTAGACGGAGTTCTGTTGGACTTTGAAGGCGGATTCACAAAGGCAGTCAAAGATTATTTTAAATTAGAGGTTGCGGAAGATTTTGTTTCTAAAAGTTTCTGGTTTTCTGATTTACTGACAAAGGATCAAGTTATGGAGGGTTGGGACTATTTTCTCCACAGTTCAGAATTTGAAGAGCTTCAGCCAATGGTGGACCCTGAACTGTTCAATGCTGTCTTTGGGGCATATCCTGTGCATTTTATCACCAACATTCCATTGGATTGTCTGGAGCGAAGAGAAAAAAATTTACGAAACGCAGGATTTAAATTTGACTCTGCACATTGTGCGGGATTTATAGATTATGATGGCTATTCAACTCAGAGTAAAGCTGAGGTTATTCTGGAATTGCATCAAAAGGAAAAGACAGTTTTGTTTGTGGATGATCATCCTGACAACTGTCTCAATGTGAGGGAATCATTTCCGGAAGCAGAAATATGGTTAATGTCACGCCCATTTAATGAGGATTTCACGCATCCGGAAATTAGACGGGCCAGGAATTGGGCAGAAGTTCTTGAACACTCCAGCACTGTTTCTACTCGCTAAAAAATCTCGCCTAGACCATCTGAACTTTCAGGGACTGTAAACAGGCCTTTCCGTTCTTGATTTATGTTGATTCTGATGTGTCCATGTTTTTCAAAAAATTCTTACTAAACAAATTCTTGCTGGCAGTAATTATGCTGTTTTTGCTTGCCCCAGGAGTATCTGCCCAGGAAGAAGTGGCTGCCGCTCCCACTGGAGGAAGTGATGTTGTTTGGCGGATAGGATTTTGGGAGGTGTTGCAGCAAACCTTCATCAATGATGATTCCCATCCATTTTATCAAATGACCGGCACAAACCGCTTCAGAGCAGGAAAAGGATTTTTTGGGCCGACCTTTCTTGATCCTGGTGGGGGCAATTTACTTCCAAATATCTACAATAAGAATGTAGACGGACACAGCAGTCAAGACGGAATGTTGACTAAGATATTTAGTAATATTCCTTTACTGAAAGGTCTTCCAACTTTTTCTCTGGAGTACATTCAACCAACGGATTATCTTGTGGGCATCGGTTTATCTTTCGCCTACACCAATATTTGGATGAAAGATGAAAAAGTAAAGGCAGCCACCACGGGAGCTGATCCGGATTATGCAACCCCTCTACTGAGGATGGCTTCCCATTTCTATATGTTTTCTGCTTCAATCCATCCTTTTGGTGTGCCAAAAACAGATGATATTGATGTCTTTATGGGATTCGGAATCTCAAGGGTAGAAACTACTTTGAGATACGGAATTAGGCAAAATCCAACAATTAGTGAATATGCGTCTGTGACACAGACTGAGCTCAGCGGCTCAACGGGAAACTTGCCGTTTCGTCGGATGGGTATTGCTTCCGGAGGAGATAGTTTCGGTTTTATGCTGGAATTTCTCTTTCCAGGAAAAACAGAAATAATTGACAATCCATTTGCTTCCAACACTATCATTGATTCAACGGTCTACAATTCAACTTATAATGACCGTGGTGGAGCTTTACCAGCCAAGGTCGGTATGCCCGGAGGAATCACACGTGTTTCCTGGACCTATTCTTTTTAGCATGATTTCCTGAAATATCAGGAACAAAGATGCTCCTGATAAGTATAAAAAAACTGAAAATTATTTATAATTTGTGGGCGCCTACCTTGGGTGCCAACCGGAAGCAATTTAGACTGGTTTGTTTTTAATACCTGCCAATTGTTTCAGAGAAAATTATGAAGGGGAAAAATTGGTGCACTGGTTTACCATACTATTTGTTTCAATCAGTCGATTGATTTCATAATCCAGCAAATGAGCTCTTTCAGAGCTTTCTATTTCTTTCATCTCTGTGAAAAGATGGGGGTAGTTGTCATATAGTAACGATTCAAAAGTCTGTTTATTATCTCCTCGGCAGCCATATATTCCTGACAGCGCAGAAAGATGCTCTCCTTTTCCCTGAGCAGCCTCTACAGATAATGTGATCCACACACGATCCAAATACTCCACCCTGTTATTCTTGACAAAATCCCAGTTTTCACAGCCTAATGTACCTGCAGTACTTGCAAAAATAAAAGTACTTCCTGAAGAATAATCTATCGTTGAAGCCAGCGGATCTTTACTGGCCATTCCCATTGCACCCCCTTTGTGACAAGCCATGGCAGTGGGAGCCTGAAACGAAAATACAATTAGAAGTCCGCCAAAAATAGATAATTTAAGTGATTTCATGTTTCCTCCTTTTAAACGAAAGGTTTTATTAAACTGACGTTGTTTGAATGAAAATGCTAACAATTAAAACAAAGATTGTCAAAGGAGATATTTTCATGAACTGGAATAAATTGATTTAAATACAAATATCAAAGAAATCCAATTTGAGAAAAAATGTTATTTGCCAGAATGAATTTTGTAAATTGTCTTGAATTGACTTAATCAGTCTCAGGATCACTTTTATTTTCCAGAATCTGCATTACTTCTCCGACTAAATAAAAAGATCCTGCTATGACAAGCGGTTTTTCTTTAGAAAGCAAAGCAGCTTCCAGGGCCTCTTCTGCAGATGCTGCATGTTTTATTTCAGGAAAATGTTTGAATTTTCCGGACTCAATTATAAAATTTTCCAACATTTCCGGAGTTGCGGTTCTTGGTGAAGGAACCGGAGTGAAAATTATTTTCTCCGCTTGTTTACACAATTCTTTCAGCGGATTTCGCAAGGCAGCATCCAATTTGTCTGAAGCCATTCCTAAAATAAGTGTGCAGGGAAACAGTTTGTTGGCAGAAAGAAATTCAACAAGCGCCACCAGCGCATCATGATTATGTCCGCCATCTAGCACTACACTTTTGAAATGGTGCCTATGTTTCTCCCAAAAAACATTCTGCCGCAAATCGAGACGCCCGCGAATTTGTACCCTTTGTGCGGCTTCCAACCATTTTTGTTGCTGAAGTCTGTCGCCATTAAATAAAACTTGCATGGCGCACAAACTCGTTTGAATACAAGCTAGTTGCGGTTTCGAAGAAAATTTGAGTGATAAATTATTTTCCGGAAACTCGGTTGCAAAGATTTCATCCACAAAAAAAGCAGGCACTTTTGTTTTTCGGAATTGTTCTGCCAACCACGGTTTTAATTCCGGAACTTGTTCCGCTACTATTACAGGTATTTCAGTACGGGTTATTCCAATTTTTTCTGCCGCTATTTCCTGTAAATTACTTCCGAGGACTTCTTGATGATCAAGTCCAACTCTGGTTAAAACACATAATTCTTTTTCAGTCACATTGGTGGAATCGGCTCGCCCTCCCAATCCTGTTTCAAGGACGACCCATTCCATTTTCTCTTTCATGAAAGCATGAAAAGCAATTGCGGTTAAGACATCGAAATAGGAAAGGTATGGACTTCCTTTGTAGCCGCGAGCGATTTTAAGCACTACGGATGCGCTCTGCGCGAAGCTGTCTTTAGCTACGGACTGGCTGTTAAGAGTGATTCGCTCTCGAATATCAGTCAAATGTGGAGAAGTATAACAGCCAGTGGCAAATCCCTGTACGGACAATAAGCGGCTGATAATAGTTGCGGTTGAGCCTTTTCCGTTGGTTCCGGCAATGTGGATAATCTTAAAATTTTTTTCCGGATTTCCTAAATCTCTCAGTAACAGCAGGATACCAGCCAATTTGCTGATATCCCGTGGTTGTGCGCTGACCTCGTAACTTCCCCAATTTTCCAACTCGGAAAGCACATGCAAATAATTTTTGTCAGGCGCAGGCATTTTGTTTTTTTGAGGAATTCAGACGAGGTTTCTGCCAATTCTTGGTGGGATAACTATTTCCCCCGTCTTGACAGAAATGGCGGGGGAAATGTTTTTCAGGCTTTTGGTAAAAACAGCAAAGAAAAATTATTTGAGGTACTTAAAAAAATCACTATCTGCATCCATCAGCAGCGTAGTTCCTTCCTGCAAACTATCTCGGTAAACATCATGGGAACGCAGGAATTTGAAAAAATCTGAGTCTTGCTGGTAGGCGTCAGCATATATTTTGGTGGCTTTTGCCTCTGCTCTACCGCGTGTTTCTTCGTTGATTTTTTTTGCTTCTGCAATAATTTCAACTCGCTCTCTGTCTGCATCAGAACGAATTCTCAAGGATGCCTCTTCGCCTTGCGAGCGGTATAGTTTTGCTTGCCGTCTCCGTTCGGCATTCATTCGTCCAAAGACTGCTTGACTATTTTGTTCAGGCAAATCAGCGCGTTTGATTCGTACATCGAGTATTTCAATACCAAAGTTTTTTGCGTTTTCTCTGGAACGTAAAGTAATTGATTCACGAATTTCTTTGCGGTTTCCGGAAACAATTTCTACCAGAGTGTGCTGTCCCAGCACCTCACGGGTTTGTGAATAGATAATGTCATCGAGCCGCGCGTGTGCACCTGCGGTAGTCCGAACAGTTTCATAAAATTTCAGCGGATCCGAAACACGCCACTTTGAGTATGTATCAACCTTCATTTCTTTCTTATCTTTTGTGAAGACCGCGCCTGGATCCGCGTCATAATCCTGGAGACGGTTTTCCATAAAAATGATACGACTCGCAAATGGAACCTTGAAATTGAGTCCCGGCTCCATGACAATGTCAACCGGATCACCTAATAAAATTTCAAGCGCATATTGAGTTTTGTCAACAATATATGTGCTCAAATAAATGGTCCCAACAGCAAGGAGGAGTATAATTCCTCCAAATTTTGATAGCTTTCCTGACATAAAATATACCTTGTGAGTAAATGAAAGTGTAGAAGTCGACTCCATAATTTGGCAAAGTAAATCCGTCAACTTTTTTCCCTTGGTTAATTGTCGATAATATGAGCATTCTTGTCAAGTTGAATTTTTTCACCGAGCCTCTGGCTCCCTTATTTTTAAAAAAATTATGTTTAAACTAACTTCACCGAGTCAGCAAGAACAAATCCGCGCCCTGGCAATGCGGCAAATAGAAAAATTGTTGAAAGAGATGCAAAATGATGGAAAGGATTTGTCAAAATTAAAACTGAAAAAATTTCAAAAAACTCACCACATTGACTGCAAATGTAAATTATGTGAAATTGCCAAAACAAAAAATGATCCGCGTTTACGCGGACTCCTCGAGGACGGTTTCAAAGTTTATGTGGATGGCGGTAAAAAAAGTTCTTAATGATGCAAAACAATTCCTCTTGCAAAGAAACATTCTTTGAAACTTGTTGTACTGTACCTGCAGAACTGGAAGAACTTTGGAACTGGTTTTGTTTTGAAAAAGGCGCACTTGGTGTAGAAACTTTGGCGGAATCTTCAACTGAAAAAACACTGCGGATTTTCTTTGAGAATAAACCTACAGGTGGAGCAAAAAAAATATTTGAAGATTTTCAAAATGAAATTTTTCCGGAAAGTAAAATCAAAATTCTGGAAGAAGCTATCCGTCCTGTTGAAAACTGGCAGGCAAATTGGCGTGAATATTTTTCTCCTGTGAAGGTTGGACAATCGCTGATCATTCTGCCTTCCTGGGAAACCGAATTTGAACTTGACGGCAGACATCCGGTTTGGATTGACCCCGGACAGGGTTTTGGAACCGGACATCATCTTTCCACTGTGTTAGCTCTGGAAATGCTGGAGCAATTTATTTTGAACTCCAATACTATTCCGGAAAGCATGCTGGACATTGGTATTGGTTCCGGAATCCTGGCGATTGCGGCTTGCCGTTTGGGCATTCCAAAAGTAACAGGTGTGGATATTGAAACGGAAGCGATTGCGGAAGTTGAACGGAACATTAAACTGAACGGACTTTCCGGAAGAATTAAGGCCCATGCCGGACAACCCTCTTTACTGAAAAATCCGGCGCCGCTCGTGATCAGTAATATGCTGCTGCGTGAATTGCTGGATATTCGCCTTGATCTGTTCAGGCTGACAAATCCGGGAGGAACCTTGATTTGCAGTGGACTGTTAGGTGAGCAAGCGGGTGAACTATGCAATTCAATGTCGCAACTAGGGTTTGAAAATTGTTCATCCTTAGAGCGGGAAAACTGGCGTGCGATTCAGTTTTTACGTCCTGAGAATAAAAGCTGATTTGAAAATTATTTGCGCAAATTAAGGCCGAAATTTTAAAGATTATTTTAAGATAATACAGTCTCTTGTAACATTTAGTGCTGCAATAGATGTTTGACTCTTTGATGTCAAACCGAGTAAAATATAACAGTCTGAATGGACAAACTGAAACATTGAAACCCTGCATTAGATTGATATTTCCATGATATCTGTTTTCATCTACTTATTGGCGGTCGTGCTGGCCAACATGATTATACTTTGGTTCGGCCCTCAAGCCGCAATTATCACCGCATTTTTATTCATTGGTCTCGACTTAACTTTACGCGACAAACTGCACGATCAATGGCAGGGAAAACATTTGTGGTTGAAAATGTTGGCTTTGATTTGCGGAGGCTCCGCGATTTCAATTGCGCTTAATTGGGATGCGCTGCCGATTGCATTGGCCAGTGCCGCAGCTTTTTTATTTGCAGGAATTGCGGACTCATTGGTTTATGCGGAATTACGCAAAAAACGTTTTTTGATCAGGGCAAATGGTTCCAATGTCGCTGGCAGCGCGGTTGACTCAATTGTCTTTCCAACTTTGGCTTTTGGGGCTTTTATGCCGGAAATCGTGCTGGGACAGTTTGTCGCGAAATTCGTCGGAGGCTTTTTGTGGTCACTAGTCCTTCAACGTTTTTTTGCTCAGGATTCTCCGGAAGTTCAATCCGCCTGAAAATAATTTAATGACGAAAGAAGCAATAGAACGCGCGCTCACTGCGTCTCTGACTCTAATGCTGGGTTTGGCCGCTCTGGACCTTGCCTTATACATCTGGTTTGGAACTGCGGTATTGACTGTGGTGGCTCATGCCTTGTCACTCTGGCTTTTTGTGCGTTACCGTTTGATTTTTGACTTGGTCAAACTACTTGAAACCTCAGCCCTTTTTTTTGATATATACCTGATTAACATGTATGGTTTCGCGGTTGCTTCTCCACTTGCGACTCTTTTCGCCATAATTCATGTTTCACTGAATAAAAAATATCACTTGGACAAACTCAAGATTGATCTCGATAAAGTTTTGGCTTCCAAAAATAAAGATGTTGAAAATGATAAAAAATGAAATGCTTCAACAGAGTTCGGAAAAAACTGAAAACGAAAAAAAACCTTTCACACTATGAATAAAAATTCTGAAATTGCAGCGATCGGTTTTGCCTCTGCAGGACACACGCTCTGCCATTTACTCACCTTACTTTTTCCAACTTTGCTTCTTGTTCTAGAAGTAGAAATGAATTTAAGTTTCAAGGAGTTGGCGGCATTAGCGGTCCCGGCAGCATTTCTTTTTGGTGCAGGTGCTTTACCGGCAGGATGGCTCGGTGACAGGTGGAGTAAAACTAACTTGCTTGAAATATATTTTTACGGAACCGGAGTAGCGACGATTCTTACCGGATTTGCGCAAACACCTTTGATGCTGGCCATTGGGCTAGCTGGAATTGGTATGTTTGCTTCCATCTATCATCCGGTAGGGATGTCATGGTTGGTTTCCAGAACATCCAAAACAGGAACCGCACTTGGGTTTAACGGTTTGTTCGGAAGTTTAGGATTTGTCCTCGCCCCACTTGTTGCAGGATCACTGACAGGATTGTGGAGTTGGAGGGTCGCCTTTATCGTTCCAGGAATTGTCTGTTTGTGCGTCGGAATTCTTTTCAGCATTGCACTTCGTACTTTTCTGATAGATGCCGAAAAGCCTGTGCGGAAAGCCGCCTATGAATCAAGTTCTTCAAAAAACATTTGGATGACTTTCGGCTTGATGGGAATGGCATTATTTCTCACAGGCCTGTTTCACCAAATTATACAATTTTCACTGCCAAAAGATTTTGACCTGCGTGTGCTTCTTACATCAGGCTCCCTTTTGGGAACAGGATCGATGGTTGCTCTAGTTTATGCGGCAGGCGCAATTGGTCAACTTCTGTGCGGCAGACTGGCGGATCGCTTCTCGGAGCGTAAACTATATTTCACCTTATTTTTAATTACGGTGCCATTGGTTGCGTTAGCAAGTCAACTTACTGAAATGCCGCTAGTTTTGAGCATGATGCTTGTTGTATTTTTAAGTACAGGCGCATTTCCTGTCGAAAATACTTTGCTTGTCAGATATGCTCCAAGTCACAGACATGGTTTGGTTTTTGGCAGTAAATTTTTGCTAGGTTTTGGTCTTAGTGCATCTGGAATTTATTTGTCCGGATGGATTTATGATCTCAGCGGAAGTTTCATTTGGCTGTACTGGCTCTTGGTTTTACTTGCGGGCGGGGTGACAGTCATTGCGTTTTTTCTTCCCGGACAGCGTGTCCTTCAACCTGCTTGAGCGGAATTTCCAAAACTATTTCCAGCAAATTGGATATTTTCATAAACGGAAAAAAACTGGAATCAGTTTGGTATGGACCGCCTCCGGAAGAAGCTCCGACCCTCGTTTTTCTGCATGAGGGGTTGGGTTGCGTTTCGCTCTGGAAAGATTTTCCGGAAAAACTTTCCCAAAAAACCGGTTGCGGCGCCCTGGTTTTCAGCAGACTCGGTTACGGGAAATCGGATTCTTGCGAACTTCCCCGCTCACTAAATTTTATGCATCCGGAAGCACTTATTGAACTTCCGGAAATTTTGGTGCGGAATAATATCCGCAAATTCATTCTGGTTGGACATTCCGATGGAGCATCAATTGCGTTAATTTATGCTGGAGAAAACGCCGCCGATTATCTGCTTGGAATTGTCAACGAAGCACCACACGTTTTTTGTGAACAACTCACAACGAGTTCTATTGATAAGATACGGCAACTCTATTTATCCGGAAATCTACGGGAACGTCTCCGGAAACATCATGGAACAAATGTTGATTGTGCTTTCCATGGTTGGGCCGATGTCTGGCTTCATCCGGATTTTTCCGCATGGAACATTGAATCGTGCTTGCCGAAAATTCGGGTTCCGCAGTTAATTATTCAGGGAAACGATGATGAATACGGTACTGCGGCACAAGTCGAAGCCATTGTCAGACAATCCGGAAGCAGCGTAGAAACATGTTTTCTGGACAACTGCGGGCATTCTCCGCATCGCGAACAGGAAAGTCAAACTTTGAGCATTATGTCTCGATTCGTCCTGAATTTGCTTGTTTGAAGAAATTGCTCGATTATTGTCAGCCAAATCACTTGCATTTTATCTGCTCAAGATTTAAGGTGAGCCGATAAAAATAGTTCCGGAATGTTTTCTTTTCGCCGAAAAAACTTTCCGTAATTTCAAATATATTCAATCAATTATTCTGCTATGCCTACTGTGCTTTTGCTTAATGGTCCAAATCTCAATTTGCTTGGAAGCCGTGAACCTGAAATTTACGGTGCAACGACTTTGACTGAGATTGAGGAACAAGTTTCGTCTGTGCTTCGTGAAAGTAAGATTGAGTGCAAGTCCTTTCAATCAAATTCAGAAGGAGAATTAATTGACTGGCTGCATAAATGGCGTGAGGCGGATTTTTTGCTTTTGAATCCAGGCGCATTGACTCACACCAGCGTAGGTTTGCGGGATGCCGTGCTTGCCATTGAAATCCCTTTTCTGGAAATTCACCTTTCCAATGTCCATCAGCGCGAAGAGTTTCGGCATCATTCTTATTTTTCCGATATTGCGATTGGCGCCCTTGTTGGACTTGGAGTAAAAGGATATTTGCTGGGTGCACAGTTTGCTGTGGATTATCTTGAACAAAATGAAACATCTTCAGCCAAGAACTGATTCTCAATGAACAGCAGTCAGCCTCTCCAAATTCCTTGCTCGTTATGAGACTTTCCTCAACAAACATCGTTTTCATTTTCAATGTTCTGCTCGCCGGAGTCGTGTCTTACATGGGCGGGGCGCTGCTCAGTACGTGGCTTCAGCATCAAGTCTTGTCTATTCCTGTTTTGCCACCCAGAACATTCCAAATTGAAACAGGAAAACTTCCCATTGATTCCGGAAAAGCAAAAAAAACATTTGCGCTAATTTTGGAACGCAATATATTTAATGCTCAAAAATCAGAAATTGAGCTACAACCTCTTCCGGAAGAAGAAATAATAACAGCGGAAACGGTGGATGGTGACGCAATCAAACATACTCGTTTGGCCATCTCACTGGCAGGAACCATGATTTACGGAGAGCTGAATTCCTTTGCTTTTATCAGTAAAAAGAATAGTTTGAACCAATATGTCATTTATGGAATAGGCGAATGTTTTAACGCGAAAACAATTTTACGCGACAAAGACTGTACGGAAGAAAGCGTCAAAGTGTTGAAAATCAGGGATCGCTGGGTTTTGATTTTGTTTCAGGGAAAAAAACAAGCCTTGTGGATGGTTAGCGCGGTAACTACCGAAGAAGCTGCGTCTTCCGTTTCTCAGCCAAAAAAGGCAAACAGCCTAACTACTCCGAAACAAAAAACGGCTGCCCTTGTCGTTTCACCACAAGAAAAAGTTGTTGCGAAAACATCCGCGCTTCCGGTTTCTCCTGCCGAGAGTGGAAATACTTTTCATTTTCAGCGCGTTTGGGTTGATGAACAACTCGCGAATTTCGAACAACTGCTGAATGATGCGAGGGTTGTTCCTACAACCAAAGATGATAAACCTTATTTTATGTTTCAGTACATCAGAGAAGAAAGTATTTATCAAAAATTGGGTTTGAAAAAAAATGACATCATTTTGGAAATTAACGGCTTTCTTGTTGATTCAGTCGGAAAAGCACTCAAGTTGTTGGAAGTACTTCAATCCGAACGTGAGATTTCACTCAAGGTGGAACGGGAAGGCAAGCCTGTGCAATTCCATTACTACATTGATTGAAGGTCAAGACTGAAAATCGCTCACACATGCGCATAATGCAGAATGCAATTCAAATGGCACAAAACCGGTTTGATCGAATTAACTTCATTGCTGGCCGCGTTGCTTTGGATTTCCTACCGTTATCAGCATACCCTTAATCAACTTCACCCGGAATGGATTTTGCTGGGCCTCGGCATCGGCGTTTTGTGGTGTCTGCGACATAACTTGTATCTTCCCCTTTTTTTGCTCCTTCTGATTGCGGGAATTCTTCTACACCAATGGTTTTTTGTCCTCCCTTCCAGCGTAAAATGGCTAAAGCAAGAAATTTCGGCGGAATCAACTATTATGCTAAACGGCAGGATTCAGCAACGCATTACCAATGAAGATACCATTCGGTTGCATTTGAATTCTGTTGATGTTATCAAAGGCGAAAAAAAACAATGGTTTCCGGAAGCAATTTTAAGCTTTCCAAAAAACAGGCGCAGAATTTCGAGCTTTTATCGTGGAAGAAAGTTGCAGGTCATTGGACTCTTGAATGACGTCAGCGTGAAAAATAATCGGTTGCATTTAGCTTTTACGGAATTTCGTTATCGAAACGCCATTTTTCCGCAGAATAAACTCTCACGAAAACGAAACAGTTGGGTTCTGCGTTTGACAGATCGGGCCGAATTTCACCTTTCCAGCCAGGCGCTGGCACTATATTTACCGCTGACTTTAGCCAAGCGTTCTTATGGCTCTCGTTCTACTGCAAAGGTTTTTCAGGAAACAGGAATGGCACATCTTCTTGCCATCAGCGGTCTGCACATCGGTTTAATTTATGGAATTATCCTCGGACTTGTACGTGGTTTAGGACGTCTCTCAATCCGTTTTTTGGAACACCCCCGTTTTTACGCTTTCTCCCAGTTGATTTCTCTGAGCGGAATTTGGTTTTATCTGCTGTTAATTGGCATGCCTACTCCAGCATTCCGTGCGGTGTTTATGTTGAGCTTACTGATTGCCGGACGTTTGCTCGGTCAAGTTCATCAGCCTCTTTACGCCCTTTTTGCCACAGCTTTCTTTTTCATTTTCCTTAATCCGGCAGTGATTTACGAAGTTTCATTTCAGCTTTCATTTATCGCCGTTTTGTTTATTTTATGGTTCCTACCGCTTTATCCGCACACAAGTGAAAATGATGCTTTTTGGAAACGTCTCGCAAAATACGGATTGATCAGCATCGCCATCACAACGGCAGTCATGCTGGGAACATGGCCTGTAGTGGCCAGTATTTTCGGAAGGCTGTCACTGGAAACATTTTGGCTGAATTTGATAATGGTGCTGCTGCTCGGACTTTTTGTTTTACCAAGCTGTCTGCTTGCTCTTTTTGTCAGTGCATTGTCTTTGGGGTATCCGCCTTTCGGATTGCTGGAAAACAGCATCTTTTCACTGACAGAGCTGATTGTACAGGAATGGTTTGGGGTACTTAAATTTCTACATCACTGGGGAAACTGGGCTTCGTTTTCGTTGACTCTTGACTGGGGACCTCCGCAATTTATTCTGTATTATGCAGCCATCCTGATCCTCGGAAAAATGCTGACAGATCGATTCCGGAAAATGGACAAATAACTTTCTAAATTAACACAATTTATTCGCCTTTGTTTAAAAATGAATTTGTAATCGTACCCCCAAACGTATCAGCAAATTAGTCAGTTTTATGTTATAATACAAAGACAAAATTGAAAGAGAAAAACGTCTTTCTTCTGTTAATAATTTATCGACAACTGAAATTAGACTCATCTGATGGCAAAAAATACAATACAGACTGCGCTAATTCAGAAGGTATTTTTAGAATTATCCAATCAATTCCATCACCCAAAGCGGAACCATTTAAAAGGTGGTTGGCAAAAGTAGGTAAAGAGCGATTAGATGAAATAGAAAATCCCGAACTTGCCCAAGCCAGAATGAAAGAAATATACGAGCAAAAAGGTTATCCAAAAGACTGGATTGATAAACGCTTACGGGGAATTTCCATTCGCCAATACTTAACCGATGAGTGGCAAGCACGAGGCATAAAGGATGAGCTGGATTATGCAAATTTAACTGCAGAAATTTCAAAAGCAACTTTTGGAATGACACCTGGAGAATACAAAAAGTTTAAAAATCTGCCTGTAAAATCAAAAGCAAATCTTAGAGATAACATGGATGATTGGAACCAAAATGGAATCGCGATTACCAAACAAAGAAGAAATTAATGAACTTGTTCAGTTTCTTCCTCGGCTTTATGCAAAGGGGTTTACTCCGATTAAGAGATGGAATGGAGGCAAAGATGAAGACGGCGTGTCTTATTTTCCTTGGCCGGAGTATGAGCAAGAGGTGAATAACTTCATCAGTGCAGCCTCACAAGAGCTCTGGTTTGATCGTAAATATATTCCAAATGAGGGTTCAAAAATGCTGCAAAGTGAGCAAAAAATAACTGAGGCATCACTTCAGGAAATAAAGTCCATGTTAACTTTCTGTCTTCGTGGCGAACGATTTTGTGATGGACATGTTGCTTCGGTGATTGAAGCTGGAAAAATAAAATCAATACTCAAGCGTCTAAAAGTCATCATGGAAGAAAATGAATTTTGATGCAATTGCAGGATTTATTTTTAAAATCCATTGCAATTCGTTGGACTTTAATTTACTATGTGCCTTTTTAACCCATAAATGAAAATCGAAAAAGGAGATTGACATGCCAATGAAATATTTTGAGCAAATCCAGAGTCAGGAAATTCCGCATATGGACACTGGTGATATTCCGGCATTTCTGGTTGACACCGTCATTTCGGAAGATAAAGAAAAACCTATCACCAGCGGCCTTTTTCGTTTGGAAAAAGGAAAATCACTGACCTATACTTACACCTACCATGAGATGAAATTGATCATCGATGGAACGTTGATTATTGAAGATGAAACGGGTCTGAAAAAGACGGGCAATGTCGGGGATCTGTTTTACTTCACCAAAGGCACAACCGTCACATTTACTACACCGGATTTTGGTGTTGGCTTCTTCGCCGGACAACGCGGAGAAGGTGAGGCGTAATTTTACTTTGACTGAGTCTGCCAGGATTCGAGCAGTTTCCTGGCAGCAGTAGTGGCAAGCATTTTTCCGGATTCAACAGCTTTTTCCAATTCCGGAATTTGATTTTGAAGATTAGGTTGGTTACGGAAATTTTTCAGCAAACCTTCTTCGACTAGTGTCCACATCCATTTTCCTGTTTGAGTCTGACGCTGTTTTTTCCACTCGCCGGAACTCTGAAGTACTTCCCGGAAATTTTTAACAGCTTCCCAAATTTCATCCATTCCACGTTTTTCGAGAGAACTGCAACGCAAAATTTTCGGAGTCCAGGATGTTTTTGTGGAAGGCAGCAAATGCAGGGCTTTGCGGTATTCCGCTTGCGCAGTTTTGGCCAGAGATTCCTGTTTACCGTCTGACTTGTTGACCACCACCAAATCAGCCAGTTCGAGCACTCCCTTTTTAATTCCCTGTAATTCGTCACCGGCATTTGGCAACATCAGTAGCAAAAACAAATCCACCATTGAGGACACCATAGTTTCAGACTGTCCTACACCAACGGTTTCCACGATAACAACGTCATAACCCGCGGCTTCGCAAATTAACATTGTTTCGCGTGTTTTCCGGGCAACACCACCGAGGATTCCGGAAGACGGTGAAGGCCGAATAAACGCTTCTGGATGCTGTGCCAGTTCGTTCATGCGTGTTTTGTCACCCATGATGCTTCCGCCGGTAAGCTGACTGCTCGGATCCACAGCAAGCACGGCAACACGGTGTCCTTGCTCGATTAAAAACAGTCCAAAAGCTTCAATGAAAGTACTTTTACCGACGCCCGGAACTCCGGTAATTCCGATGCGCAAAGCCTTTCCCGCATACGGCAAAAGCGATTCGAGCAATTCCTGTCCCTGCTCAAACGATTCTGAGCGGGTGCTTTCCAGCAAAGTAATGGCTTTGGCAATTGCCCTGCGGTTTCCTTGCAGAATCTGCTCAAGTTCGGGAACGCTATTTTGAACCATTTTTTCGGCTTCAAATGATTTCAGATTTTATTTGTAATTGCCGCCAGCACCTCACGCGCGGCTCCGGGAATTGCGGTTCCGGGGCCAAAAATACAGGCGACTCCGAGGTCTTTCAAAAAAGCATAATCCTGCGGCGGAATCACACCTCCTGCGACAACAACGATGTCCTCTGAATTTTCTTTATTTAAAACTTTCATCAGTAGTTCTATCAGAGTTTTGTGACCTGCGGCCTGAGACGAAATTCCAATCACATGCACATCATTTTCAATGGCTTGTTTGACCACTTCTTCCGGCGTTTGAAAAAGAGGAGCAATATCAACATCAAAACCCAAATCGGCGAATGCGGTTGCAATCACTTTTGCCCCACGGTCGTGTCCATCTTGTCCCATTTTCGCAACCATTATTCTGGGACGCCGCCCCGCATTTTTGGCAAAGAGATTTATTTCTTTTCGGACTTCCGCAATTTCATTTTGATCCGGAAATGATTTAGCATAAACTCCTGAAATGGTTTGGATGGGCGCATTGTAGCGTCCCCAAATTTTTTCCATTGCAGATGAAACTTCACCAACAGTCGCACGTAATCGCATTGCTTTAATGGAAAGTTCAAGCAAATTTCCTTTTCCGCTTTCTGCGGCATTACTGATTGCGTTTAACGCAGAATCAACTTTTTTCGAATCACGGTTTTTCTTGATTTTCTGCAACCGCCGAATTTGTGCTTTACGAACAGCGCTGTTGTCGATTTCACGAACTTCCACTGGTTCAGCATTTTCAACCTGATATTTGTTTGCACCGACAATCACTTCTTCGCCTTGGTCAATCAATGCCTGTCTGCGCGCGGCGGCGGCTTCGATGCGTTGTTTCGGAATTCCGGATTCAACGGCTTTGGTCATGCCTCCGAGTTTTTCCATTTCATCGAGCAGTTTAGTCGCTTCCTCAATCAGTGATGAGGTCAACGATTCCATAAAATATGAACCTCCAAAAGGATCGATAACATGCGGAATTCCTGCTTCTTCCTGTAAAATTAGCTGAGTGTTGCGGGCAACTCTCGCCGATGTTTCGGTGGGCAAACCAAGTGCTTCGTCAAAGGCGTTTGTGTGAAGTGACTGCGTTCCCCCAAGAGTCGCGGCAAGAGCTTCAACTGTTGTCCGCACGATATTGTTAAACGGATCCTGCTCGGTCAGGCTCCATCCGGAAGTTTGACAATGTGTACGCAGCATTGCAGATTCAGCTTTTTTTGGATTAAACTGTTGAATCAGGTTTGCCCACAAATAGCGTGCTGCCCGTAATTTGGCGATTTCCATAAAAAAGTTCATCCCGATGCCAAAAAAGAAGGAAAGTCGGGGCGCAAAACTGTCAATCGTCATTCCGCGATTAAGCGCGGTGCGCACGTATTCCAATCCGTTTCCAAGTGTGAATGCCAGTTCCTGCACTGCGGTTGCACCTGCTTCCTGAATGTGGTAACCGCTGATGCTGACTGAATTGTAACGGGGCATGTGTTTGCATGTGTGTTCAATGATGTCACCTACAATTCGCATCGAAGCAGCTGGAGGGTAAATGTATGTGTTGCGAACCATGAATTCTTTGAGAATGTCGTTTTGGATGGTTCCGCTGAGTTGCTCTTGTTTCACCCCCTGTTCTTCCGCGGCAACAACGTACGCCGCCAAAATTGGTAAAACCGCGCCGTTCATGGTCATTGAAACTGACATTTGATCGAGTGGAATTTGATCAAATAAAATCTTCATATCCTCTACGGAATCAATTGCCACACCTGCTTTTCCTACATCTCCAACGACTCGTTTATGATCAGAATCATAACCGCGATGGGTTGCTAAATCAAAAGCGACGCTCAGTCCTTTTTGACCTGCCGCCAAATTTTTCCGATAAAAAGCATTAGATTCTTCTGCAGTTGAAAATCCGGCATATTGGCGAATTGTCCAGGGACGTCCTGCATACATCGTGGCACGGGGGCCTCGTGTGAATGGAGAAAAACCCGGAAGAGATTCTGTATAACCAAAATTTTCTAAATCCTTTGCAGTATAAAGTGGTTTTATTTCAATTCCTTCAGTAGTTTTCCAATGGATCGAAGAAGACGCTTTACCCTGCAATTCGTGGGCAGCTTGCTTTTCCCAGTCTTTCAGTGTGGGCGGGGATGGAGATTTAGACTTTGACATATATTTTTCAGGAAATTAAATAAAGTTGATGGAGATGTAGTTTTACTCTACGCAACCAACGGTTTTCGTCAAATTGTCTGTAGATGTTTGAGCATCAGTAATGGCCTTTGTGTTGTCACCGGAAAGTGTTGTGTTGTCTCCGGAAAGTGTCGCCAGTTTGATGATGCTTTCAGTTAGATTATCAAGATATCCTGTCAGAGAAAGAATCGGGCTACAAACTTGAGTATAAATTGCATCGGGAAGCCTTTGACCTGCCTTCCTTTTGGTTAAATTATCCATAACCAAAGCAGCAGCAGTGTTATTATCTAAAGCATCGATTGCACTTTTCAATGAATTGCATTGGATTCCATCCCTTTCTGCAGTCCAGAGATGACCGTCCATTGCTCTGAGTTCTGATGCTGTTCTAGCAGTTGCGTTGTCACAAACCAGGCTACCGCTTGAATTATCCGGAATCGGGGTAGTGCTTGTTGTGGCATTGTCATAAAGAATCAGTTGATTTAACTGCATCGCAAATGATAAGGCGAATGTATCAAGAAGAATTTCATCTGTGTCTAAAGGATCATCGGTACTGTTGTCGTTTAGATGTTTATGCAAAAGGGCGCTAGCGCTATCAAGGTAACTTTTCGAGTCCTTAATTTTTGTTGCCCGTGTATCATTATCAGCTATGTCAGCCACGCTTAAACGGAGAAGATTTAAAATGGAGAGTCCGGAAACATCGTCTGTTCCTAAACTTGAATCAACTTCGTATTTTGCACTAGAGGAACCGGACGATTTTAGCAAATTAATGATATCATATCCGGCCAAGCCCATGTAAGCAGATGCTCTATCTTTTCTTGAAGTACAAACTGATAGAGCCGTTTCATAATTTCTAGCGTCGATGGCATTGTCACAGGCGCCTGTTTCCGATTCTTTCACCAAATCACCACAGGCTGTGAGAACAGTTATAACTCCTAAAACTAAAATCAAAAAAAGAATGAGCTTTATAGAATTAAATATTTTCAGTGCTTTAATTTCCATCGCTAAAATCCAAAGTTTATTTGTAAGACCTTTCGTTTGTCAGGCCTATCTCCAATTTTGTCGCCGGTTTCTGTCTTGTAAACTGCATATTGAATGTTGAGACCACGAAAAAATATGAAGGGATTGAACTCAAATCCATAGGTAAAATATCCCTGATTGAATCCGGCACGAACCGCAAATGTGCTTGCTCCTGAATCAATTGGAAAAAACCCAAATTCAGTTCCAATGTGGAGACGCTTCCAGATGCAATCAGTGCCTTTATTTGACTGGCAATAGGTGTCATCTGCATGTTTCATTGTCAAGTCACGGAGATCAATCGCATAAAGCATTCTTACAGGTCCCCAGGAAGGTTGCCAGGAAAGACCTGTGCTCAATTCCATTTCTTGATCAGACGGGTTGGTTTCATTGTCGGAGCGTTTGAATTTGAGACCGCCAACATTGTATGCACTCATACCCCAGATCATTTTCAAGGCAGAAGCGGTTTCAAGTCGTCTTTGAAAACCAAAATTATAAGTTTGCGCACGTTTAAGATCAGTGAGTTTGCAGCTTCCAAAAGAACTGCTGAGGTTGGAACTAGTCAGAACGGTACCGAAAGTGGCGGTTGTTAAGGGAATATCACAGCGCTCAATAGTTTCTATTCCTGCGCCAAGCAACCAGCGACCACGCGCTACCGGAAGTGCAAATCCCATATTCTGAATTCTGTCCAGTCGAAAGCCAAAATCAATTTCAATAGAAACCGGATTGCGAACTCCCAAATCGAACTGTGTCTCAACACCGCTGGCTACACCGAAAGTCATCAATTCACCAAAGGGCATTATTACATTTAAATCAATTAAATTCCGAAAATGTACACGCTTGCCCATCAGCAAAGCAACTATGTCCGCAGTTTTTGAATCACCGCTCAGTTTCGAAATATCCTTGATAATACCGACCGAATCGTCTGAAACTTCCATTAAAAATGGAAAACCAACCAGAATTGTATCAACACTCGCCAGCCCTGCCGGGTTGTAAAAAAGTGCGTTTTCGTCAAAACTTAACGCAATTCCGGTATTCCCCATGCCCAAGTTACGAATACCCTGTCCTGGTCGGCGCAACTCACCGGTCTGGGCTTGGAGTGTGGAAATTCCTATCAGCGTCAGCAAAAAAATTGCAACAAAAAGGTTGCGAATGTGGTAGCGTATGCGAGACATTATACTAAAAAAGGGATGTTGCAAAATGCGGTTTCCGGTTTCAAAATTAATCGTTTTGATTGATGCACCCTTTATGCAAATTATGTTTTGCCTTGCGTAGTGCATCCGCTATGGTGTTTTTGTGCCTTACAGATTAATACTATTATTCCTCTAAATACTTGTTTATGCCAAGACTATTCGCAGTTGATTCCATGGCAGTGCTGTACCGCGGTTATTTTGCCATGATCCGAACTCCGCTGATAAATTCAAAAGGTTTGAATACCAGCGGAATAAGAACTTTTTTAATGCAGTTGATCAAGATTATTGAAGAAGATAAGCCGGATTATTTAGCAGTTGCCTCGGATTCATCGGAGCCCACTTTTCGCCACAAACGATTTCCGGACTACAAAGCCACACGCGAAAAAATGCCGGAAGATTTGGTTGAGCAACTGCCGTATCTACCAAAATTGGTTGAGGCGCTTAATTTGCCTTATTTGATTTTACCAGGATTTGAGGCGGACGACATTGTGGGCACACTGATGCGGCTCTGCCAGGAAGCAAAAATCGAAGGTGTGATGGTCACCAGCGACAAAGATTTTATGCAGTTGATTACAGAAACAATCGTCATGCTCAATCATCGAAACGAGCGGATTGGAATTCCGGGAGTACGTGAAAAATTCGGCTGCGCTCCGGAACAAGTAATTGAAATGCTGGGACTGATGGGCGATGCTTCGGATAACATTCCGGGAGTCCGTGGAGTTGGCGAAAAAACCGCCATGAAGTTAATCGGGGAGTACGGCAACATCGAAACAGTTTATGAAAATTTGGAAAAAATTAACGGAAAAAGTCTTAAAGAAAAATTGGAAATTGGACACGCGAGCGCACTCCTCTCAAGGGAACTTGCTACAATTGATTGCCATGTTCCGCTGCCGATCGAACTTGACGCTGTTCATCTGGGAGAAACTGATTTATATGATAATCCGGAATTGTTTGCATTGCTGGAAGAACTGGAATTCAATACTCTAATCAATCGTCTGCAGAAAAAAAGAGAAACTAAATCAGCTGATTCAGCTAAATTTTCTCCACAAAAAACAGAACCTTCCGCGGTTCAAGAACCGCAGTCAGAGTTTTTGCAAAATTTGGAAAGCGAACGCAATGTTCTGGAAATTAAGTCTGAAAAAGTTGTAACTCTGGAACAGTTTCGTGAGTATTTGCGGGAGTTATCCGCAGGAGCGAAATTGGCTATTTCACTGAATATCAAGGGCGATCACCAGTTGGATTTAAAACTTGAGGGACTCGCGTTGTGTGCGAATCCGGAGCGGAGTGTTTATCTTGATTTGAGTCAATCCACGGCAGCGCAAAATGAAATGATTGCGGAAGTCAAAAAAATGCTGGAATCTACTGCAAATCCAAAGATTTTTCATGGTTTGAAAAAAGCCGTACAGTTATTCGAAAATCTTGCTATCGAGTTAAATGAAATTGGCTCAGATGTAATGCTTGCCGCACACTTGACAGATCCTCTGGCAAGACGCTATGACTTGGATTATTTGCTTGGCCGCAAATTGAATTTACGCAGAAAAGATGTAGAATCTGAAGAAAATTCTCCAAAAGAAAGTCAGCTCTCCATGTTCGATGAAGCCGAAAATGATGATGAATATCTTCTGCATTGTGAAAATGCTTCAATCATTTTACGTCTGCACCGCTTGCTTGCCGCGCAATTGAAACAGACCGGAATGGAAGGTGCTTTCCGGAATATCGAAATCCCACTGGCCGGAACTTTGGCCAAACTGGAACTCGCCGGTGTGAGTCTTGATCTTGACGTGATGGCAAAAATTGCGCTTGAATTTGAAGGTCGTTTAGCCGAATTACGTCAAAAAATTATTGAATTAGCAGGAGAAGAATTTAATCCAAATTCTGTAATTGAGTTACAGAATATCCTCTACGAAAAATTGCGTCTGCATGAGCGTTACAAGGTCAAACCCAAAAAAATAAAGTTGGGCAACGGTATGTCAACGGACGAAGAATCATTGGAAAAAATTGCTGAAGACGAATTGCCGCGTACCATTCTGGATTACCGTACAATTAACAAACTTAAAAACACATACGTTGATCAACTGCCGACCTTCGTTCATCCAGCAAGCGGCTGTATCCATTCGACTTTCCGGCAAACCGGAACCGCGACTGGGCGACTTTCATCTGAAAATCCAAACCTGCAAAACATTCCGGTCCGCTCCAGCGAGGGTCGTCGAATCCGCCGCGCCTTCATTTCTTCCGGAAAAGAAAATATCCTGGTTTCAGCTGATTATAGTCAAATCGAATTGCGCGTTGTAGCGCATTATTCTAAGGATCCAACTTTCATGGACGCATATCGCCGCAACCTTGATATTCACGCGGTAACGGCTTCAGCAATTTTCAAAGTAGCTGAAGAGGACGTAACCCGTGAAATGCGTTCCCGGGCTAAAGAAGTTAATTTTGGTCTGATTTATCGAATGGGTGCGGAGCGGCTTTCAATTGTCACTAAAACTTCCAAAGTAGAAGCAAAAGAATTTATTGAACGCTACTTTGAAAAATACAGCACCATTCATGCTTTGCAGGAACGCTTTCTGGAACAGGCGCGTAAGGAGGGTTTTTCAGAAACATTGTTTGGAAGAAGACGTTACCTTCCGGACATCAACGGCAAAGGTCTCTTGAAACGGATGGCTGAAGGGGCTGCGATCAACACTCCCATCCAGGGCTCCGCGGCGGAAATCATCAAGCTGGCCATGATTACGGTTGATCGACGTATCCGTGAAAAACAAATGCATTCCAGAATGATCCTGACAGTCCATGATGAACTGGTCTTTGATACATTGAAAGACGAGGCGGATGAACTTTGTGAAATGGTAAAACAGACCATGGAAAATGTGGTTGGACTTGAGGTGCCGCTGCTCGTGGAAATCGGCAAAGGCGAAACTTGGCTTGACGCGCATTGATCTTACTTGAATCAATGCCTCTCTCTTAACTGCTGGATCGCTAAGTAAGACACTTTATCAAAATTCCTAAAACATCTGCAACTCTATGCGTCTTCCTAAGGCGGAAATTGCTCTCTCGACTTGAGAGAAACGGGAGGCATGCCCTAAATCAAGTAACCGATCTACTTGTGGCATGTGCCAGTGCAAGCGGCGGGCTAGCTCTGTTTTTCGTATTCCCTGTTCCCGCATGGCTTGATAGATGCCGAGCTTGGCACATTGCATCACACCGGGTGCAACCGTGACACCATCCTTGTCCGGACTTGGGGTCGGTAGATTTCTGGATTCTTCTACATACATGGCCAGTGCTGTCTCTAACACATCCTTGGCGCGAAGCAAGCCATCTTCTTCATCTTCACTTTGAGTGATAGCCTCCGGTATATCCGGGAATGTCACCACAAACCCACCTTCTTCAGCGGGAGTTAATTTAACAGGATACTCAAACATCATTATCTCCTTTCAATCCCAATTGTTTCTTAATGGCTTCCACAGTTCCTTTTTTTAATTCTTTTGAATGCATGGGCAAAACTGATCTGCGGTCTCCCAGATAAACTTTTAAATGTCCCCCTTTACCTGAAGCAAATGTCGCTCCCTGTTTTGTCAACCATCTTTTGAATTCTCTGCTGTTCATGAATAAATAATACAACAGAAGTGATGAGTTTGTCAACAAATATGTTAAGGAAACGAGATTACAAATTTGCTTTCATAAAACTACCCTCTGAAACAAAAAAGCCGCCCCATTCTACATTGGAAATGAGGCGGCTCAAATAACCAATTTTTTGTCACTTTAGATTCTTGCTTGATCGGTAGCCCCGGACTGCTTTGCGGGGGAGCAATAAATTTTAATACATGTGTTAGGTCTTAATGGTTATTCTTTGTAGGCCACTCCAAAGAGATATTCCGTTGTACCGGATGTCCTTGAAGACCAAGTGGTTCCATTGTCAGATGAGGTGAGGATGGTTCCGGAATTTCCCACCGTCACGAATGTACTGTTTCCGTAGGTGATTCCATATAAAGTTTTTGTTGTTCCAGAAGTCCTTGAAGTCCAAGAGATTCCGTCCGATGAGGTGAGGATGGTTCCGGAATCGCCCACCGTCACAAAGGTACTGTTTGCGTAGATAACTCTCTGAAGACCGTTTGATGTACCAGAAGTCCTTGACGTCCAAGTGGTTCCATTGTCAGATGAGGTGAGGATGGTTCCATTAGTACCCACTGAAACAAATGATACACTGGAAGTTGTTGTGTTGTCAGTACTGGTAGTACTGGCAGTACTTGATGTACTATCCTTTTTGGCACAAGAGAGGATAATGAGACTCAATCCTGTAAGCAGTAAAACATATAGTATATTTTTCATCTTGTTCTCCTAAAGAATTAATTAAAAGTCTGAAAAGTCACATATTTTTGACATTGTAGATAAATCATCTAGTGACGACATTCCATTGTTAATGAATCACTACAAGATTTGACAAATTCATCCCCTTGTTGCAATGGATATTAGGAAAGGGCTTGAACTTTTTTTTCTATGGTGGTCTCACTTCAGGGAGGAATACCAGAGAAAAAACAAAATAAAAAAGGCTTTTGGTTTTTTTCGAGACTATCAATTATGTGTCCGCAAACAGAGCACTAAATTAAAATCCTTTTGAAAATAATTGAGCTTTGTTAGAATAAGATACATTTTAAGTAAACAATCACTAACACAGGAGAAAATCATGGTAACAGCATTGGTTCTTTTAAATATTGAAAGACAGCATATAAAGGACATTTCACAACAACTGGTTAATATGCAGGAAGTTTCGGAAGTCTATTCTGTTGCGGGACGTTATGATTTGGTGGCAATTGTAAGGGTCAAAACCAATGAACAAATTGCTGATACAATTGCGGAAAAATTTGGTGAACTGCAAGGCATAACCGCAACAGAAACTTTGATTGCATTCAACACCTACTCCAGACACGATCTGGAACACATGTTTTCAATCGGTGAGTGAGAATAATATGTCCGTAACTAATTCACAGCAAAGTATAAAAGTGCGTGAGGCGATTGCCAGCATGGGATTTTACGATCCTCCGCTTGAGAATCGTAATCCGGAAGAGTATATGCTGATGGATTTTAATGAGCCCCCTCTTCCTCCTCCTCCGGAAGTTATTGAAAAAATATCTGTTTTACTGAAAAACCGAATTCACGCATATCCGATCTACGGTGATTTCCTGGATAAGTTGAGCGAATATGTTGGTGTTCCTACCGAAAATTTACTATTGACAAACGGTTCAGATCAGGGGATTGACGTCATTTTACGCTGTTTACTGGAAAACGGTGATGAAGTTAAAATGGCTCAACCCGGCTTTCCTATGTTCCGTCAGGTCGCAGGAACATTAGGCTGTTCGGTAGTTGGTCCTCAATTTCCGCCGGATTTCAATTTTCCCCATCAAGGATTAAAAGCTTCGGTGAACGAAAAGACACGTTTAATTGTGGTCATCAATCCAAACAATCCAACCGGTTCACCTGTTTCACTGGTGCAGATTGAGGATTTGCTAAAATCATTTCCGGATATTCCCGTCCTGGTTGATGAAGCCTATTACGAATTTTCCGGAGATACTTGTGTTTCTTTATTGTCGAGTTATTCGAATTTGATAATAATCCGCACTTTTTCAAAAGCACTCGGTATGCCTAGTTTGCGTTTGGGTTATGTAATTGCGAGGCCGGACTTTATCATACATTTGCAAAAAATACGTGGTCCTTATGATGTGAATGTGGTTGCGGTTTTTGCTGCACGCGAACAATTGATGAATCCGGAACATTGGCAAGGAATCGTGAAGCATTTGCTCGAAGAAAGCAAACCTGCGCTGGAAAAATATTTTGATGAAAATAAGGTCAAATATTATTCAAATCAAACAAATTTTATGTTGGTGGAACCCCAAGATACTGTTGCGGCAGTCAAGTTCTTGAAAGAGAATAAAATTCTTGTCCGACCGATGAGTCCGCCGATTTCGCACACTTTCCGCATGAGTCTCAGGATGTTGCCGGACATGCATCGTTTTATGGAAGTCTACAGCAGGTTTCTAAAGTCCTAAGCAAAGACAACTGAATTGGTGAGAAAATTGCATTGATGCAGGTTCTCAAAAGGATTTCATGGGAGGCCGTCGTATTCCAGGGACGGAAAATAATTGCCAAGGACGACAAGCATTTAAGACGGCCTCCTGTGTACCTGCTTCAGTTTCTGTTTCCCCTCTGCTGAAATCAGCGCTCCTTTTTTGCTGATTACCTCAATTCTAAATCGTAAAAACTTGTTCAAGTTTTTTAAGTCCATTAAGAATCGCGGGCATTTCCGGCGGCACATTTTTAAAATCGAGCGTGTTTTCCGGAATATAGCTCAACTGAGATTCATCTTCAAAGAGCCATTCAATCAATTTTTCATGATTGAGTTTAGCAGCATCTTTGACTTGTATCCGCAAACGGTTCCGGTCGTGTTCAATTGTCTGAACTCCATGCAGTTGTCCCCAGAGTCGAACTTCCGCATTGCGAAAAATATTCAGCACTGATTCCGGAAGTGCGCCAAAACGGTTTTCAATTCCATTACGGAAATCCCAAAGATCTTCCTTTGTGGGTAATGTCCCCAATGCTTTGTAAAGTGAAAGACGCTGGCTGGTGCTCCGAATATAGCTTTCCGGAATTTCCTGGTCAATGTGATCCAGGCGAACAATAATATCTTCCGGTGCTAATCCGGATTCTGTTTGCAGCAGTTTTTTAACCGCGCGGTCCACCATTTGAGTATAGAGTTCGAGTCCAACACTGGCGATTTGTCCGGATTGTTCTGAACCAAGTAAATTGCCGGCGCCTCTAATTTCTAAATCCCTCGACGCAACTTTAAATCCTGCGCCAAGATCATTCAGATCCTGGAGGATCTGCAGCCGTTCATGCGCAACTCCGCTTAATATTTTTTCTGCCGGAACCAGTAAATAGGCATAGGCCTGCACGTTGCTTCTGCCGACTCTTCCCCGTAATTGATAGAGCTGGGACAGTCCAAAGTTTTGCGCATTATTGATAATGATGGTGTTTGCTTTCGGAATATCGAGACCGGACTCAATGATAGTTGTTGAAAGCAAAACATCAAAGCGGCCTTCTATAAAATCCAGCATAACTTTTTCCAGCTGCTGTTCCGGCATCTGTCCGTGTCCGATTGCAATCCGGATGTTCGGCAGGATATTTTCAAGATAATTTCCGTACTCACAAATTGAATCAACGCGGTTATGTACAATAAAAACTTGTCCTCCGCGACGAACTTCCCTGCTCACCGCTTCCTGAATAATATAATCATTGACCGGAAGCAGTCGAGTTCGCACTGCTCTGCGGTCTGCGGGTGGAGTGTTGATCAAACTCAAATCACGCAGACCCATCAAAGACATGTAAAGTGTTCGTGGAATTGGAGTTGCCGAAAGTGTGAGTACATCAACATTCGCTCTGAAACGCTTGATTTTTTCTTTATGCTTTACTCCAAACCGCTGTTCTTCATCTACAACCAGCAAGCCCAAATCACGGAACTTTACATCTGTCGAAAGCAGGCGGTGTGTCCCGATAATAATATCGATTTTTCCTTCATAGAGACGTTTGAGAATTTTTTTTTGCACTTTCTGAGTACGAAAACGACTGATGACTTCAATGATAAAAGGAGTGTCTTCAAAGCGTCGGTTGAATGTCTGAAAATGTTGCTGTGCGAGTATTGTAGTCGGCACCAGAATCGCTACCTGTTTTTCATGCTGAACTGCTTTGAAAGCCCCGCGCATAGCAATTTCTGTTTTTCCAAATCCGACATCGCCACAGACAAGCCGATCCATCGGCATCTCTGATTCCATGTCAGACTTGACAGAACTGATGACTTCCAACTGATCCGGAGTTTCCTCAAAGTCAAAGCGGAGTTCAAATTTATGCATTTCAGCATCATCTGTTGAGAAGGCAAAACCTTTTCGTGCTTTTCTTTCAGCATAAATTTCAGCAAGTTCTCCGGCAATATCATCCACGGCTTTTGCGACTTTTGCACGGGTTTTTTTCCATGATTTTTCTCCAAGCGCACTCAATTTTGGAATGTTTCCGTCAGCATTTACATATTTCTGCACAAGATAGAATTTTCCTACAGGCACATAAACTTTTTCTTCACGAGCGTAAATTAGCTGCATAAATTCATTATTTGTACCGCCTGCAGAAATTTTCTTCAATCCCTGGTAACGTCCAATTCCGTAGTCTAAATGAACCACATGATCACCCTCACGCAAATCATCCAAGCTTCCCGCGACCTGTTGAACTTTAGTCCGCTGCAAACGTCTGCTTCGTGTTTTTTCACCAAAAACTTCTTCTTCAGTCAGCAGAATAAAACAAGTCTTACCGTCTGCATCAAGTTTGCGAAATCCCGCAGAAACATGTCCGCTCAAGATCGGAATTGTTTTGGTCAGTCCGTCAACAGATCCTTGCTCCAGCCACTCCTGCCACGGACACGTTTTCGGAATCAACTGCTCTCCCGCAACAAAACTTTCCACACCTAATTCTTCCAGCAATTGCTGAAAATGATCGGCATGTGTTTGATTTTTTGCACTCAGCAAAATTGGTATGCCGGACTTTTGCCAACCCTGAAGCAACTGCACCATGTGTCCAACTGCAGAAGTTGCTTTTGATTTTTCAAATTCCTGACGCAAGGATTGATTATTGACAAACTGCAGTTGATGTACGGCACGCTCTGTTTTGGTCTGTTGTGTCCTGGAATTTAAAATCACGCGCACGGATTCCTGAAGACGGGTTCCCAGTTCTCTGTGGGTTAAAAATAATGCTTCCGGAGAGAGTGTTAGTTTATTCTGTTTGCAACTGAGTTCGTATTCCATGAAGACTTCCTGATAAAATTGCTCCGCGCGTTTCTCCACATTATTTTCTTCATCAATTACCAGCAAATACTCTGAGGGAAAGTAATCAAAAAGTGTTTCCAGTTCCGGATAGAAAAGAGGAGAGAGCGACTCTATTCCGGGAAAACTCTCACTTTTCCGTAAACTTTCTTGCAAACGGCTTAAGACTTCCGGGGTACATTCTTTCCGGTACGAAGGCAGGGTTTGGCGAGCAAAACTGATTGTCTCCAAATTAAAAAGGATTTCATTTCCAGGCAGAATTTCCAGTGAACTCAACTCCGTTTCCGCAGTACGCTGAGTTTGAACATCAAATGGTTTGAGGTACAAAAGTTCCATTTTTGCAGAAAATTCCATCCGCACCGGATTTTCCCGATTAAGCGGAAAAACATCGAGGATGACTCCATGTGTACTAAATTCTCCTTTATCTTCAACAACATCAACAGGATTGTATCCGGAAGATAACAATTGCTTGCTGATCATTTCCGGATTTCCAACAAACTCTGTGTTGAGCAAAATCGTATTTTTTTGGAAAGTTTCACGAGTCAGGAAACGCTGCATCAAGCCGTTTGGAGTTGTGACAAGAATCCGCACCTTTCCCTTGAGCAATGCGTCAAGTGCTTGAAAACGCTGAGCGACAAGACCTTTGTGTGGAGAAAAATTATCGTATGGCAACACATCCCAGAAAGGAAAAAAATGAACGCCTTCTTTGCCAAAATAATAATAAAGGTCTTTTAGCAAAACGTCTGCGACATCAAAGGACTCACAAACTACAATGTACGGAATTACTTTTTCTGCGGATTTCACAGATTTTGGGCCGAGCATGGAAAGAACAAGAGCTTTGCTTGATCCTGAAAGTCCCTGTAATTCAATAACTTTGCTGTCTGATTTTATTTTTTTGAGGATATTTTGGAGTGATACGATCATGTTTTTGGTGGAAAACCAAGGCAATGGTCTATGATTAATTTTGGCTCAGTATATCGAGGATAACAACGTAAACAACAGGAAATTCAACATCCTCATTTATGATCCGGACAATTTGATAAGCCACATTTTCAATGACAAACTGCGCTTCCTCCACAAGAAGTTCTTCTTCAAATTCCATTTGAACAACGTCCTGCTCTCCCAGTAAACCATGCATATTTACAAGGACTATGTTGGAATTTTGGTCAGCCATTTGCTTTGTTCAAGAAGATCCGGAAGTTCGCAGAGAAATAGGAACAGCCTGGTGTTTCGTTTTTTGCCTGGGGGAAGCAACACATGTGACAATGTCACCAATTAGAAGAACTTGTTCAGCAACTGTTTTCTGCAAAATATTTCAGTCTGCGGGACCATTTGTGATTATTTTAAATTAATTAAGCTCAATGAAACTTAGGATAAGTTAAGATTTGAATCAAGTTTTAATTCTTAAATTTTCAAAAAATTAGCATTCCACCGCAATTATTTTCATCAGGAACCAGCACTATTTGCTAAACAATATAAATTACTATTTCGAGTAAAGGACTGGACAAAATTCGTCAACTTTGTCTACGTTTTTTTCTCTAAAGCTTGAGTTTGAAGCAGGAGGTTGTCATAATTTGAATATTTAATTTTTGTATGACCTTGAGCAAAGGAGGTACGAACCGTAACAGAAAATTTTAAGACTTGAATGAGCAAATCCGCAAAATCCACAATTTTTACTTCCTCAGAAAAAAGGGGCATTTACAGCTTGAGCGGGATCCTGTTTTTTCGGATGTTCAGCATTTTTCTGATTTTGCCGGTTTTCAGTGTACTTGCGATGGATTTGGAAGGCGCAACACCTTTTTTGATTGGCGTGGCATTTGGTGCATATGGTTTGACGCAGGGGATTCTGCAATTACCATTTGGAATGTGGAGTGACAGAGTAGGGCGGAAACGTGTGATTGTGATTGGTTTGGGATTATTTTTTGCGGGTAATATCCTTGCGGCTTTTGCCGATTCAATCCAGTGGATGATAATGGCTCGTTTTCTTCAAGGCACCGGAGCAATCAGTTCAACAGTTTTTGCTTTGATCGCAGATATAACACGTCCGGAAGTTCGTACACGAGCGAATGCCGCCTTGGGCGCAAGTATCGGCATAGCCTTCGCGTTTGCTTTTGGAACAGCACCTTTTTTTGGAGAGTGGTTTGGATTGAACGGAATGTTTTTGATGATTGCACTGCTGACTGTCATAAGTTTAATTTTGGTGTTGTCAACGGTTCCTAAGGCGGAATCAAGTCAGACGCTGCCGGAAAAAACTTCTTTCTGGAAAATGGTACAAATTGTTTGGGAAGTTCGGTCGTTGAGAACAATCAGCTGGGGTGGTTTTGTTTGTGGCGCAGGACTCTCGTCCACGTTTTTCCTGATTCCGATGATTTTAGTGCAGCACGGTTTTGAGCGTGCGGAGATGTGGAAAATTTACCTGCCCATGATGCTGGCAGGTGCAGTGGCCATGGTGCTGGCGGCAATCTTTGCGGAAGTTCAGAATCGCTTCCGTGAAGTCATGTTGTTTGGAATAATACTCTTGTTTTTTTCGGTAATTTCGATGGCTATCGGACAGGAGCAGGACGGTCTTAAGTGGTTCATTGTTGCACTGTTTTTCTTTTTCATGGGCTTTAACGTTTTTGAACCAATATTCCCTTCTCTTGTTACTCGCAACACAACCGAGGAAACCAAAGGTACGGCGATGGGAGTTTATAATTTTGCGCAATTTATCGGTCATTTTGTTGGAGCAACTGTTGCGGGTGCACTCTATGTTAATAATTTTCTGATCTTCCTTGTGTTGCTTGCTTTTGCTGAAATATGGTTTTTCTATTTGACACTCTCGTTTTCGAATCCGGAAAAACGAAAAAAAGAAATGTGAAGTTTTTGAAAAAATTAGCCGCTAAGAGCACGAAGAACACCTAGAAAACCTTAGTGTTGCTTAGCGTTCTTAGCGGCTGAAAACTCGTAACTTAAACCTAAAACATAAAACTTGAAATGCCTTTTAATCTTAAACCTGTAATAGTTCCGCTTCTGCCGATGCGTGAAGAAATTGTTTTTCCTGGCTCGACCGTTCCATTTTTTGTTGGTCGTCAAGCTTCAATGGATGCTTTGGATCGAGCACTTGAGGGAGACCGTGGAATCTTTGTTGTAACTCAGCGGGATTCTGCTGTTGAAAATCCGCAGGAAAGTGATTTGTTTGAAATTGGAGTGCTGGGACGTGTAATCCAAGTGATGCGTCTGCCCAACGGTACTGTAAAAGCACTCTTTGAAGGGAGCCGGAGAGGAAAGTTGCTTGTAACTAAATTAGCCGAAAAAGAGTATTTGGTCCAAGTCCAGCCGGTGGATGAAAGCGCGTTTGAGCTTGATCAGAAAAAAGTACTGGAGTTAGCCGAAACTGTGCGGGAGTTATTTAAAAGCCATGTAGAGAAAGGTAAAATTAAATTGTATAAAGATGTTTTAGAATCTCTGGAAGATGCAGACGCAATATCAGTTAGTGACCGTGTAGTTTCATTGATGGAACTTCCGCGGGAACAAAAACAACAACTTTTGGAAACTTTGAATCCGGAAACACGTCTGCAAAAAATCCTGGATATTTTGAGAGATGAGATGAAAATAGTCCAACTTGAAGATAAGTTGAAGAAAGAGGCGACGGATCAATTCAGTGATACTAAGAAAGAGGACTTCCTTCAAAATCAGTTGCGCAACATCCAAAAAGAACTCGGACAAATGGATGACCCAAAAGCGGAATTGGACGAAATTGCCGATCAAATTAAAAAAGCGGGAATGCCGGAAGAAGTGGAAATAGAAGCACAAAAGGAACTGAAAAAATTACGGATGATGTCACCAATGTCTTCAGAAGCAAATGTTGTACGTAATTATTTGGAGTGGCTTTCCTCTATGCCGTGGCAAGTGAGGACAGATGATAATTTTGATCTAAAACAGGCAGAAAAAATCCTTGACGAAGACCATTATGGTTTGGAAAAAATCAAGGAGCGTATCGTTGAATATATTGCAGTGGCTTCACTCAAAGGAAAATTGAAAGGCCCAATTCTTTGTTTGACAGGACCTCCGGGAGTAGGAAAAACATCATTGGCAAAATCAGTTGCACGTGCTTTGGGTCGTAATTTTGTGCGCATCAGTTTAGGAGGTGTTAGAGACGAAGCGGAAATCCGCGGGCATCGCCGTACCTATATCGGAGCCATGCCGGGAAAAATAATTCAGTCTATTAAAAAAGCCAAGAGCAACAATCCTGTTTTGCTGATTGACGAAATTGACAAGTTATATCAAAGCAATATCAGCGATCCTTCCGCGGCAATGCTGGAAGTACTTGATCCGGAGCAAAACAATACCTTTATAGATCACTATCTGGATGTTGAATACAGTTTGGCAGATGTCCTTTTTATCTGTACCGCAAACTCCGTTCAAAATATCACCGGACCGCTGCTGGATCGGATGGAGGTGATTCATTTATCCGGATACACCGAACTGGAAAAGCAGCATATTGCCACGCAGTTTCTGGCTCCTCGTCAGCGAAAGTTTCATGGTTTGGATGAGAAGCAGTTACGTTTTCGAAAATCCGCGATTGAGGAAATCACTCAAGGTTATACGCGAGAAGCAGGTGTACGAAATTTGGAGCGTGAAATTGGTAAAGTTTGCCGCAAGATAGTAACCCGTTTGGTGCGCAACAAAGGGAAAAAATCTACGATTGTGACACCAAAACTGGTGCATGATTTGCTTGGAGTTCCACAATTTCAACACGATAAACGTGAAGACAAGAACGAGATTGGTGTTTCCATGGGATTGGGCGTTACCCCAATGGGCGGAGAATTGCTGCTCATTGAAGTTGGTTTAATGTCCGGTTCCGGCAAAGTGGTTTTGACCGGAAAACTTGGAGATGTGATGCAGGAATCTGCAAGAGCGGCCTTTTCTTATGTACGCAGTAATGCGGATTATTTAGGGATTGATCCGGATATTTTCGCAAAAACAGATTTACATGTTCATCTTCCTGAAGGCGCAACTCCAAAAGATGGACCTTCTGCCGGACTGCCTTTGATGATGGCAATTATCAGCAGTTTTACCAAAATTTCGGTCAAGAATAATGTAGCAATGACCGGTGAAATAACACTGCGCGGACATGTGACGGAAATTGGCGGATTGAAAGAAAAACTAATTGCGGCAAAAAGAGGACTCATTGACACAGTCCTGATTCCGGATGATAACGAAAAGGACTTGGTGGAAATTCCGGATGAAATAAAAAATGGAATGGAAATAATTGCGCTTAAAAATGTCAAAGATGCGCTGGAGTTTGCTTTGGAAGCTCATCCGAATTTTGTTAAAGATCAAAAAATAATTGTTCCGGACATCAGCTGGACAAATTCCACGGAGGCGCCTCCCGCAGCCTGAATTTAAATTACGAAAAATCCGTGCTAAAAAAATATACTGCATTACAGATTGATAGAATGAATGAAAAAAATTGATACTAATTCCAATCTCTACAAAATCCGCCATTCCTTAGCCCATGTCCTGGCGCAAGCGGTACTGGAAATTCGCCCCGACGCGAAGCTGGGATTTGGCCCGCCGATTGATTTCGGATTTTATTATGATTTTGATATGACGGAACCGCTGAGTCCGGAAGACTTGCCGTTGCTGGAAAAACGGATGCGCCACATCATCAAAACCGGACAGGTTTTTGAGCGTGAAGAACTGGACCAGAGCCAAATGGTGGAACGACTCAGCAAAGATAAGCAGTCCTACAAAATTGAACAGGTTGATGATCTTTCCGCAAACAATGAAACGCTTAGTCTGTACCGCAACGGACCCTTTTGGGATTTATGCGAAGGGCCACATGTGGAATCAACAAGGGATATTCCTAAAAATTGTTTTGCCCTTGATTCTCTGGCTGGAGCCTATTGGAAGGGTTCTGAGAAAAACAACATGATGCAAAGGGTTTATGGACTGGCGTTTGAGACAGGTGAAGAACTCAAGGAGTACCAGGAAAAACGCCGTCTGGCCATGGAACGGGATCACCGCAAATTGAACAGCAAACTTCACTACTTTACCATCAGCGAAGAGGTAGGAAAAGGGTTGCCTTTGTGGCTGCCGAACGGCACCGTGATTCGTGATGAGTTGGAAAAACTGGCCAAGGAAACAGAATTTCTGGCGGGCTACAAACGTGTATCCACCCCGCATATTGCCAGAGAAGAAATTTATCATACCTCCGGGCATCTACCATATTATGAAGACAGTATGTTTCCGCCAATGGAAATGGATGGTGAACGCCTTTTTCTCAAACCGATGAACTGCCCGCATCACCATATGATCTATAAAGCAGAGCCGCGGAGTTATCGTGATTTACCTCTGCGATTGGCAGAATACGGAACATGTTACCGCTATGAGCAATCCGGAGAACTGGCCGGATTATTGAGGGTACGCAGCATGACCATGAATGATGCCCATATTTACTGCGCTCCGGAACAGGCAAAAGCAGAGTTTATTAAAGTTATGAATCTCCATACTGAATATTATAAACTATTTGGTTTAAGCGATTTCTGGATGCGGCTTTCGCTGGCAGAAGAAGACGCGGGAAAATTTGTTGATGAACCGGAACTTTGGGAAAAAGCGGAAACGCTTGTGACAGAAGCCATGGATGAGGTCGGAATTCCTTATGAGGCAGTTCGAGGCGAAGCTGCTTTTTATGGTCCAAAAATTGATTTTCAAGTTACAAATGTGATTGGCCGCGAAGAAACAGCATCGACTAATCAACTCGATTTAGTAATGGGTAAGCGTTTTGGTTTGACTTATATTGCCAGTGACAATGAGGAGCACACACCGATAATTATTCATCGTGCGCCGCTGGGTACACATGAACGATTTGTCGCTTTTTTGATTGAACACTACGGTGGTGCTTTCCCCACTTGGCTCGCTCCGGTGCAGTTGCGGATAATTCCGGTTGCATCTGCGTTTAATGAATACGCAAACCGCTTGAATGAAACCTTGTTTGGCTCATTTGTGCGGACTGAAATGGACGATTCGCACGATTCTTTCAGCAAAAAAATCAGATCTGCGGCGATTTCAAAAATTCCGAATTTGTTGATTGTGGGCGAAAACGAGCAAGCCGACCAAACTGTGACTTGGCAGCGTTACGGAACTAAAGAACGACAAACATTAGCCTTTGATGCTTTTCGGAATCTGTTACAGGAAGAAATTCTTCAGCGTCGAGACTGGCGTACTTCTGATCAAATATAACGACTAAAATCTAGTGCACTGATCATGGCAGAAGAAGAAATACAGGAAACAGAAACGGTTGATGATTCGGAGAATTTTGCCGCACAGATCGCCAGAGATGTGATGGTGATCTTTCAAAAGCAAATGGATCCCGAGGCCGCCGCAGTCGAATCTTCTGCCTATATTTGGAAAAATGCAGGAACTCCTGAGAAGGTTTCTTATTTCGTTGATGCCACCGAGTTGTGGCAGGATTCCCGGTCAAATGTAGATAAATTCGCAGCCTTGAGCTGGAATGGACTTGTAACACAAAGTGTCAATAACCAGGATTATGACACCTTTGTGCGCATGATGATTAGCGCGATGCTCAATGGTTTTTATAGTCTTGAGAAACCTGATATTGAATACGAGAAAAAAAGATATTCTTCTTATACCGCAATCATAGGAAAAACATTTATCCGTATGGTTGAACTTAGCCCGTCCAGCGAAGCGACCGTAGCTGAAATTTATACGCTTTTAGTCCATATTGAAATGGACTTGGAGGCGGAGTCACAGGCTGTTGAAGATGAAACCGGTACCGGCACAATTCCAACAGATATGCAGGAATTGTATGATGAGGTGATTGAATATCTTGCTGATCGGGGAAAGTTTAAAGCTGATCCAATGACTGGAGAAGAAGAAAATCCAAATGAATATATTGAGGTTTTATGTGAAAGGTTGCGAGCTACACGGCGTTATGTAATGCAGGAAGTGATTAACGAACGTGCGCTTGATAAAAGGAAAAAACTTGAAATGGAGCTGGAAAATCAGTTTGCATCCGCAGAAGAAATTGTCCTTGTTGCACCACAATTTACTGAAGGAATGGCCTTTTTTGTTCAGGAAAAACGTTACAATTTTAAGTACCTTGCTGTTGAAAAAATTAGGCTGACTCTGCAATTGCTCGGCTCAATCACAGGCGCAGTCTATTTCTTGCTGGGATTCATGGAAGTTTGGGGAATCCACTGGATTGACGGATTAGTGGTTTGCCTCGTAATGATGATCTTTGTACGGCTGGCAGCTTCCCGGAAACAAATTCAGTTTTTTTATCCTACTGATATTAGTAAAGAACTTGAAGAATGTGCCACTGCGTTCTTAAACGTAATGCGAAATATGTCACAGGAGCAGCTCGAACAATTTTTGGTGCGTCAAATAAAATTAGAGCGTAATCAAAAATATTTAACAACGATTCCGGAATTTATGAAATATCTGTATGCCATAATGCCGGACCGGAAAAGCATGATGATTACTGTGGATGAACTTTCTGAATTGGTGGAAAACTCTGAAATTGAAGTCGCAAAGCAATTACGCGGACAATTATAGCGACAAAAGACAACTGTTTTTCCCAGATTCATTAAATTTCCAAGCATCTCAAACCTGCACTACACAAAATGACTCCGCGTCTTCGGATTTCCTCAATTAGTGAAAAACTGCTAAATCAGCAAGTTACACTTAACGGTTGGGTACGTACTCGTCGGGGTTCAAAAGGGATTTCCTTTATTCAGCTCTACGATGGTTCAAACCAAAACGGGATTCAAGTTGTAGCCAATGAAGTGCTGGTAAATTATGAAGAAATTTCCAAACTGACCACAGGCGCCTCAGTGAGTATCCTCGGCAAAGTGGTTGAGTCTCCTGCAAAAGGACAGGCGTTTGAGATTCATGCGGCAGAAGTTCAGATCATCGGAACTTCATCCGGAGAATCATATCCACTCCAGAAGAAAGGTCACACCCTCGAATTTCTCCGCGAAATTGCCCATTTGCGTCCGCGAACAAATACACTTGGTGCGGTCTTCCGTCTCCGCAACACACTCTCATGGGCCATCCACAGTTTTTTCCAGGAGCGTAATTTCCTTTACGTACAAACGCCGATCATCACCGCAAATGATGCGGAAGGTGCGGGTGAAATGTTTCATGTCACTGCACTTGATTTGGAAAAATTGCCGCGAAACTCTGAGGGAAAAGTTGATTACAGCAAAGATTTTTTTGGCACAGATGTAAGTCTGACAGTTTCGGGTCAGTTAGGCGCGGAAGTCTTTGCGCTCGCCTTCACAGATGTTTACACATTTGGTCCAACTTTCCGCGCCGAAAATTCCAACACTTCACGGCACCTTGCTGAATTCTGGATGATTGAACCGGAAATGGCCTTTACTGATTTACAGGAGATGCTCGTGCTGACAGAGGAATTTTTAAAATATGTGATTGGAGTTTGTCTGGAACGTCATGAGGAAGAATTGGAATTTTTGCAAAAAATGTATGAACCGGATTTGCTCGAAACTTTGAAACATATTCATCAAACTCAATTTGAAACTCTGACCTACACTGAAGCCGTTGATATTTTACTTAAATCCGGCGAATCCTTCGAGTTTCCTGTTAAATGGGGAGTTGATTTACAATCAGAACATGAGCGCTACTTGACCGAAAAACACCTAAAAAAACCGCTGAATTTGATTAACTATCCCGCAGAAATTAAAGCATTTTATATGAAGCAAAACGATGATGGAAAGACAGTTGCCGCCATGGATGTGCTTTTCCCGCGACTCGGAGAAATTATTGGCGGTTCTCAGCGCGAAGATTCTCTGGAAGCACTTTCATCTAAAATGAAGGAACACGGACTTCTGGGTGAAACATATGATTGGTACCTCGATTTACGACGCTTCGGTTCGGTTCCACATTCCGGATTTGGCTTGGGATTTGAACGTCTTGTGCAATTTGTTTCCGGAATGAAAAATATCCGTGACGTTATTCCATTTCCACGTGTTCCCGGAAACGCAAACTTTTAATGAAGATCCTCATCGGCAGCAACGTCCACTGGTGGAACGCGGAAGCTGCGTATGCCGCGACCATCGCGAAGTTGCTTGAGGAGGCGGGGCACAATGTTTTCGTGCTGACACGTCCGGACTCTCTCAATGAGCAACGTCTCAAGGAACGTGGATTGCGTCTTGTAACTCACATTGATCTAAACAGCAACAATCCATTCCGGCTTTTTTCGGCATACCTGAAACTGAAGAAATTTCTTCTCGACCAGCGCATTGATTTGATCAATCCGCATCGTTCAGAAGGTTTCCCTTTATTCGTTTTTGCCGCTCGTGCCTTACGTGCTGTTCGTCCTGAAAATCCTCTTCCTGTCGTAAGAACTCGTGGTACCACAAGACCGTTAATGCAGCATTGGCTCAATCTAAAAATGCATACAGAAGGGACGGATTATCATATTACCGTGGGAGAAATAGTTTCTGAACGTTTGCTGAATAGCGTTGATATTATTCCGGAAAAATTGAAAACTATTTATTATCCGGTTGTCTGTCCGGAATTACCTCTGCAGCAACAGATAGATTTCCGGACTGAATTTGAAATTTCCGCAAAAGCCAAAGTGCTGGCGGTGGTAGGACGTATCCGTCCGGTCAAGGGACAGCGCATACTGCTTCAGAGTTTGAGTCAACTGCTGCGGGATTTCCCCGATTTGGTTTTGCTAATTCCATATCGTGATACATCCGAAAGTGAGCCGGAAATGGTAGCACTCCGCAACGATATCCGCAGCCTCAAACTAGAAGCGCATGTGCGTTTAATTCCGGAACGCGAAGATATCCGCGCTTTGATGGAATTTGCGTATGCAGGAGTTGTCAGTTCGGTGGAGTCAGAAGTAATCTGCAGGGTTGCGGTTGAATTTTTTTCGGTAGCAACTCCGGTGGTGGCATTTCCTACGGGATGTCTTCCGGAAATTATCAGGCATGAAAAAAATGGATTGCTGGCCAAAGATCAAACGCCGGAAGCACTTACGGTAGAATTACGGAAAATTCTGGCAGATCCGGAACTCTCTGAACGTCTCGGTCAAGGTGCTCGGCGGGATGCGGAAATTCGTTTTAATCCTCAAAAAATGCTAGCCGAAACGTTGGACGTTTTTGAGTGTTCCCTCAATTATTAATCTTATCAGTTTTGATCCAGTCGTAAAATTAACAAATTGCCTTTTTGTCATTTCGACCGTAGGGAGAAAGCTTAATGCAAGTAGAGTGATCGTTTAGACAAGATTTCTTGCTTCATTCGAAATGACACGGTTTTCGGACTTTTTACTACTGCATCCTCTTTAAAATCTTTCTGATTTGAGAATTCGGACTTGAGAAATGACAGCATTTTTCTGATAATATGATGTTACGGAGGGATGGGTGAGTGGTTGAAACCGACGGACTTGAAATCCGTTAAGGCTGCAAGGTCTTCGGGGGTTCGAATCCCTCTCCCTCCGCCAGCCAGAAAAAGCCTTCCGAAATCATCAATTATATTTCTGCAAGAAAATTTTCATGTAATGGCTGGCATGGAAAATCAATAATCTCAAATAAAAAATCAAATGGAACTCAAAGATAAAGTAGTCATTGTAACCGGCGCCGCTCAGGGATTAGGTCGTCAGTTCGCTCTGGCTTGCGCAGAAAACGGAATGAAAGTCGCACTTTCGGATATGAATCCGGAAACTCTGGAAAATACCCGTCAGGAGTGCGAAGACAAAGGGATTGAGGCACGAGGCTACGAATTAAACGTAACACAGGAAGCAGAAGTTGAGGCGGTTTATTCTCAGGTTGTCAGCGATTTTGGTACACTGGACGCCACTATCAATAACGCCGGAATTTTGCGGGACGGACTCCTCGTAAAAGTTAAGGAAGGCAAAGTCCAAAAATTCTCCATGTCCAAGTGGCAGGCAGTGATTGACACAAATCTCACCGGAGTTTTCCTTTGCGCCCGTGAAGCCGCGGCGCAATTTGTGGAACAGAAAAAACCTGGAGTGATTATCAATATTGCCAGCGTCGCTCGTTCCGGAAATTTTGGCCAAAGTAATTATTCCGCAGCAAAAGCCGGTGTCTGCGCGATGACAGTGCTTTGGGCGCAGGAACTGGCACAGCACGGAATCCGGGTCGCGGCAATTGCACCGGGATTTACTGCCACAGAAATGGTCGTTTCTCTGCGTGATGATATCAAGGAAAAATTCACCAAAAGCATTCCGCTTCGTCGTTTTGCGGAACCGAGCGAAATGTCAGACGGCGCGCTTTTCATCCTCAAAAATGAGTACTACAGCGGACGTGTTTTGGAAATCGACGGTGGAGTCCGGATTTGAATCATTTGTCAAGTACGTCCCAAAACGTACTGCTTTATGTTGTGACCGTGCTGATTTGGGGTTCAAGCTGGCTGGCCATTAAGTACCAACTTGGCTCCGTTGATCCGATGGTCTCTGTGGCTTATCGTTTCCTGCTTGCTTCCGGAATTTCCTGGCTCTATTGCCGTTTATCCCGACGTTTAATGCATTTCAGTTTGCGTGACCACGCATTCATGTTTCTGCAGGGTGCAAGTCTTTTTGCCCTCAATTATTGGCTGTTCTACGTCTCAGAACTCACACTAACCAGCGGTTTGGCGGCAGTTATTTTCAGCACCATTGTTGTGATGAATTTGCTGAACGGTGCAATTTTTTTGAAAAACCGTTTGGAAATTCGTGTAATTGCAGGAGCATTTATTGGACTGTTGGGAATAATGCTGGTTTTCTGGCCGGAAGTCACAGATTTTGAATCCGGAAGCGAAAATTTATTTGCTGCGGCATTGGCTGTGCTGGCGACATTTCTGGCTTCGATAGGAAATATTGCTTCCGCCAGAAATCAACGCGCAGGCATTCCGGTTGTACAGGCTAATACTTTCGGCATGACCTACGGAGCACTGCTGATGCTCGGCTTGTCATGGGCCACCGGACGAGAATTTACTTTTGAACTAACTCTACCATACGTCAGTTCGCTGGCGTTCCTCTCTGTTTTTGCTTCCATCATTGCCTTTTGGTCTTACCTCACATTACTAGGCCGAGTTGGGGTGGAACGTGCCGCCTATGCAACCTTGATTTTTCCTTTAGTTGCACTGGGAATTTCAACAATTTTCGAGGGTTACCAATGGACGGCTTATGCGGGAATAGGTATATTGCTGATTCTTGCCGGAAATCTGTTGATCCTCAAACGCCCAACTTAAATCCTGAAGGCGGACAGGCCTTTCCGTCTTTCATGTTAATCGCTGTGTTTTGCCACAAAATCATCGACACTCCTCAAATGCTCGTCGATGGAATCTTGGGGCAGAAAACTTGCGCGGAAGCCGTTTTTGGCAATTTCTACCACATCTTCCTGACTTAGCTTTAAGCCCTTTTGTGTGGCCAGAAAATTATCATTCATGTAGCCGCCAAAATATGCGGGATCATCGGAATTGATGGTTACGCAAAGTCCGGCATCCAGCATTTCTTTGAGGTTGTGATCTTCCATTTTGTTGAAAACTCGCAATTTGGTATTTGAAAGCGGACAGACGGTAAGCGGCGTTTTCTCTTTTGCGAGACGAACCACCAGTTTTTCGTCTTCCATGCAGCGCACCCCATGGTCAATTCGGGAAACTCCGAGCAAATCCAAAGCTTGCCAAATATATTCCGGAGGACCTTCCTCTCCGGCATGCGCGACCTTTCGAAAACCTTCCTCAGTGGCCTTTGCAAAAACACGTTCAAAAATTTCCGGAGGAAAACCAACTTCCGCGGAATCAAGTCCAACTCCTTCAATCCAACCTCTGAAAGGCAGTGCTTCCTGCAAAGTCGCCATTGCCTCGTCTTCGCTTAAGTGCCGCAAAAAACAAAGAATCAAAAACGAAGTCATGCCGAATTTTTCTTCTGCTTCAACCAGTGCTTTGTGGATTCCAGTGATCACAGTTTGGAAAGGAACGCCTCGATCCGTGTGCGTTTGCGGATCAAAAAAGATTTCTACGTGCCGCACATTTTCACGATGCACCCTTTCGAGATAAGCCCAGGTCAAATCAAAAAAATCCTGTTCCTGCAAAAGTACACCTGCACCGGCGTAATAAATATCCAAAAAAGATTGCAAATCACTGAATTCATACGCCGCACGAACTTCCTCAACTGATGCAAAAGGCAGTTCAATTTTATTTCGCTCTGCTAACTTAATCATCAATTCCGGTTCCAGTGAGCCTTCGATGTGTAAATGTAATTCTGCTTTTGGAATGTTTTTGATAAGTTCTTCAATCATTATTTCTCCTTTTATTGGTGGCAAATTACAAACTCGTTAGAAGTTGTCATTCCCGCGAAAGCGGGAATCCAGAAACTTGTAAGTGTCTGAAATGCTTGTCCTCGGCATGATCGAGGAATGGATTCCAGTTTTCGCGTGAATGATTAACAAGTGTACCATTGGGACTTATTATGAGGGTATCATATCTATCTCAAGATTATTTATTTTACTTCAGTATGTGCTATCATATAACATCGTCAAACGACAATCATAAACTTGAGAAAGGTTCAATTAGTTTAACAAAAGTGATGTGTTTGTTTAACAAAAGCATTTTATTAAGTCAGATAATCTAAAGAAAAATAATATGGAAAAATTAAAATGGAGGATTTCAGGAATGCATTGCGACGGTTGTTCAGCCAGACTGCAAAAAGTACTTTCCGGAAAAACAGGTGTACAGTCCGCAGAGGTTTCTTTTGCCGATAATCAAGCTTTACTTGAATATGATTCCGAAATAATTTCTGCGGAACAACTGCAGGACGCGGTTGAAAATGCAGGTTTTGAGATTGCATCAGCTTGAATATAAAGGGATTGGGAATTCCTTTGGTTTCTGCTTTGGGAATGCTGATGAGTGCAGATTTGTTTTAAAGAGCAAAAAAGTTTAGACATTCATTTTGCTCCATAGACGTTCCGGAACTATGCGCATTAATTCGGTAATCAGAGCCCAAGGCAAAACCGGAACGGTGGAGGACCAAACTTTTTTTTCGATCATATCTGCCATTAAGCGCGCTCCCTTTTCCGCTGAAATCAGGAAAGGTCTTGATCTTCGATGGGTATTGATTTGCGTATCTATGAATCCGGGATTGAGGACGGTGACTGCGATTTCATGTTTTTTTAGATGATTCCGGATGCCTTCCATGTATGTAGAAAGCGCCGCTTTGGAAGCAGAATATGCCGGAGTGGAAGAAAGTCCGCGGAAACCGGCGACTGACGAAATACCGACAATTTGTCCTCCCCCCTCTTTTTTCAAAATTTCCGCACCTGCGTCTATGGTGGCCATTGCGCCGAGTACGTTTATTTCGATGACTTTACGGTCCAGATGAAATGTGCCTTCTCCCGGATAGCTTCTTTCTCCAACACCTGCGTTTGCAATCACAATCTGTACTCCGCCTAGTTCGTCTGCCAGTTTGTGTAAAACTTCCGGAACGCTTTCCAATTCCGCGACATCAAGTCTGGCAATTGCGACTTGGGTTTCTCCGCCCAACTCGTCTCGCAGTGACTCCAGCAACTCCATGCGTCTGGCGCATAAACCAAGCGCGTAACCCCGGGGTGAAAATTCAAAAGCCAGCGCGCGCCCTATTCCTGTGCTGGCGCCTGTGATTAAAATGGATTTCTGCATATTATATATTTTGCCCGCCGCCTCTTCCAAGCATCCAGCCTAATCCAACTCCAATTCCAACCCATATTGTTGTAGAAAGGCTTCCCGAAGAAAAGAGCCAGAACAGTAAGTAGACTGCAAGCGCCCCTAGTTGAATTTTACGCTGACTTTGAAAAAGAGCGCCCCATTCTTTTAATTTTGTGGAAGTGACCTGTATAAAATTATCCATGGAATTCTTTTGAAAATGAATCTGTTTCTATTTGAAAATTTTGTTAATATTTGATGCTGTCGTACGCTGTCCTGAAACAGTGTCATTTCGAGCTAAGCGAGAAATCTTGGATCAACGATCACACTAATATCATAAAGATTTATCACAACGGACGAAATGACCCCCGCACCTGATTAGCCTCAGAATTTAATTTTGATTCCCTTTTTGCTGATTTAGGTGTTGTGTGAATTTCAAACTTTTTACCAGACAGTCATATTCAGTTTATATCTTGACCAAAGCAGGCTCAAGTTTAAATGATTGCACAAAATAGTTGCGAGTTTTTGAGCAGTACGATAGCATAAATAATTCGTGAGTGAGGCCGTAGTGGCGGAATTGGTAGACGCGCTAGGTTCAGGGTCTAGTGTTCTTTGGACGTGGGAGTTCGAGTCTCCCCTACGGCACACCCGATTCCCTGACAAAATAATCAATTACAACTATAAGTAGTTGATTATGTTAGAATTCTTACCTTGTTAAAACCTCCTTCAAAATACCGATAATAGATAAGTAGAAGTCAATACCCCCTATATTTGGTAATACTTTTGGTAATACTTTGTGTGTGGATTAACCC
>Ga0208570_1000079_pt1 | contig 49168 bp, 35 predicted proteins | sample DeeseametaMP1202_FD_184192 | JGI IMG/M metagenome (GOLD analysis project Ga0208570, IMG submission 184192) | Marine microbial communities from the Deep Indian Ocean - MP1202 (SPAdes) | ecosystem: Environmental > Aquatic > Marine > Oceanic | place: South Indian Ocean | collected 2011-03-08
AATCCAGGGGTCAGAATCTCCCGCCTCCACCTGGCGCAGGTCCCGCGCCCGATACACCGTCCCCATGCCGCCCCGCCCAAGCAGTTCAACCAATTCAAAACGGTCTTTAAGGACAGTGCCCACCGTCACCCTGGCACCATCGGCAACACTGGAACCCGGCGCCGCATGAAGCACCTGGGTGGGCAATTCGGCAACCGTATTCACTTCGGTGTCTGGGTTAACAACCGAAGCGGCATTAAACGACGTGGTTTCTTCGCGATCCGACATCAGGCGAACGCCTTACTGGTTAACTTCGATAACACTGACGGTCACATTATCACTGGCCCGCTGCTGCAGGGTCTTTTCAATTAGCTCAGAAACCTTGTAGGCACTATCACCGGGTAGGGATAAAACGTGCATAATGTCATCGGGTGTCAGTTCCGAATACAAACCGTCGCTGCAGAGCAACAGAACGTCACCAGCCTGTAATTCAAAATAAATCACTTCTAAATCCAGGTGTTTGTCGGCACCCACCGCGCGGGTAATCACATGGCTTTGCGGATGTTGGCACGCCTCTTCTGTCGGAATCACTCCTTTATCGATAAGTTCCTGCACGACACTGTGGTCTTTGCTCATCTGGAACAGACTGGCGTCCCGATATAAATAAAGCCGGCTATCACCGGCCCAGATACAAGCGCATTCAGCTTCTGATGCCAGCAATACCAGGACCGTGCTGCCCATCATCGAATCACAACCGAGCCGCTGGTGGGTCATTTCCCGGTTGGCCTGCATAAGCGCATCGCACACCAACACTGCGGAGTCTTTCAGATCAGCCACCGGCGTCACGGCAGCCACGGCGTCAACCACCATCGACGACGCAACTTCACCGGCATCGTAACCCCCCATACCGTCCGCCAAACACCAGATTTTCTTTTCTTCGCAGGAAAAAAAAGCGTCTTCATTCAGTTCGCGAACGTTGCCCGCGTGAGATTTAACGGAAGAACGATAGGTTAAATTCATGCTACAACGCATTCGGTAAACGATAATTGCCCAGATAATCTTGGATAAACGGATTCTGCGCGCTACTGGCGTGAAGCTCGTAGACCGCTTTCCGCTCTTTATCCTGTACGGTTAGTTTGAAGCGATCCGAATAACCTGTTTTCAACAGCGGGAACTGATCCAGAAAACGAAACAACGCCCAGGTGCCCTGAACCTGATCACTGAACTGCACACCATAGTGATCTTCAAACAAATATTTAATGCCACCAGACCCACCTTGTAACGGCCAAGTCAGAGTATCAACCCGGGCAGGCCCGTGCCGGTACTGCAGACGCTCTCCCAGCAAACTTAATTCAAAACGATTTATATTGGCGTCCAGATAGATCGCGCGCAAGTTGAAACGTATCTGAGGCGCGTCGCCATTGGCGAAAAACGCTTTACGGATATGGTTCGCTTGCTCAAAGCGCATCAAATTCGTTTTACTGACCGCCAGCCCCTGGCCATCGACTATGCGTGCACGCCAGGGCGACGAGCGGGTATCAACGAACGGGGCAAGATACTGTTTAAAAAATTGGTGTTCTATGCCATCGGGCTTAAAAAATTCAGCAAAGTCGGCCAGGGTAATATCAACTTCCGACGATTTCGCAATGGGATAACGGCCGTCAATGCTGCGCTCATAGAACGGCTTTACCATAATATTGTACTCTGAGGTCACGTGAGCCCGCGCCGCGCCCAACGTGTGCGACCAGGCCCGGTTAGCCAACGACTCTACCCATTGTTTAACCGGCTCCGGTAAATGGCGTGCCTCCAGTTTAAGCTTGCCGATGGGATCTGTGCGGCCATTACTCATGCGCTTAATGGCCGCATCAAACGCGGCCTGATTGCTCGAGCCACCACTGGATATGCCTTCCAGATACACCTGCAATTCCGTTAACGAGGCGTAGACCCGTTCAAACGGCGCTGAGCTTTTATTGTCTGCACCCATTAAATCGTGCAACGGCTCAAAACGTTTATCCACCAGCGTGGCGGGAATTTCAGGCAGTTTCACCAGACGGTTCTTGCCCGCCAAACTGGCGATACGCGCAATTTTGCCCGCCTTCGGGTGTATCTTTTGCGCCAGTTGTTTTGCTTCAGTTGCGTTTTCGGTTAGCATCGCAGGGTCGATCAACGGCTTCGACAACTGCGTATGAGCAACGGTTTCGTCCAGCACCCGCCGCAATGGTGAACTGCCGGATAGCATTTCGTTCAACAAGCGCACGTGCTCCTCCAGGCTATTGCTGGATTGCAACCGCAGTTGCGAAATCGCAGAACGCCAGTAACCGATGTAGTCATCCAGATATCGCTTTTCAATGGTGGCTTTTATATCCGCCAGATCCATATCGTCCATATCCTGATTGCGGGCTCCCACCACCCAGCTGTCTTCGGCCAGTTCTTCAATCAGATTATCCTGCTGGGGCGTGAAGAAATCGTGATAACCCTCCGCTGTGAAAAGCCAGGGTATAGCGACAAACTCCCCATTAAACACGTGATGAATATCGTTGCCGATGTTGCTATCGAAACGATATTCCTGTGGCATTTTCTGCTGGGCTTTGTCTTTAATCGATGCATAAATCTGATCCGCTAGCGGCAGCTTACGTAAAATAAAACGGGTATTCTCCACTAACTGATCATCCGCCTGCAGCGCCGACCACTCCAACTGCATCAAATCGTCCATACGCGCATTCAGGGCATTTAATGTTTCCGGTTGATCTGCGTAACGATTCATCCAGTCCGCCCTTACCCAGGTGCTGACGTATTCCTTCTCCAGACGTTGCGGCAAGCTCAGCATCAGGTACGCCTTTAACGCCATATGCAAATATTCAGGTACACCCTGGTTGTCGACTAATTGCTGGCTTATATTTTTTTGAATGGAGCGATAAAACTGATCCTGCAGAACCAGTTCATATTCGTTTTCAGCGGCTATATCAATAGCATCCCCCTGGTATAGGCCCACCCCCATTTTCCAGCCATCCTGCGACGGCTGATAGACCTTTCGCAAAGCCAATAGCGGTTGCATCGGCTCCATCATTTGTGCCGGGTATTCATCGCCGTGCAATTTGGCTTGCTGTCCGACATATAAATTCAGTTGTTCCTGCGTTCGATTCAGGGACGATTCATTGAGGCCGTAACTGGTGGACCAGACCGCGGCCATGCCCACCGCCGAGGTCAATGAAGCGCCGTAACCCAGATTTCGAGCCCAGCGCAATTTCGATTCGTAGCCGCGATTGGCGCTCACCAATTCCGCTTCCGGAAACACGACCTGTTGAAACAGGTTGCGCAGAAAGTAGCTTTTACCCTGAGCTGTCTGCCCTAACAACGCTTGCTGTGAAAACCCCATCTGACCGGCGACGTTTTGCATCATGCGTTGCATTCCCGCCGCTTCCTGAGTTCCACTGGTATAGTATACCCCGCGCAGCAAGTACTGATCGTGGAAGCGGGATTCACTAAAAGTACGCCCGACAAAATCCGCCACCATCGGTTTTAAACGTTCAATTTGACCCGGAAATGACAGAATCGCTGAACGCCGGGTAACTTCCCGCTCAAAATGGAACTTAGTCATTACACCATCGTGCAGTCGTTTCGACAGCAGATCGTGCTCGTCTTCAAACATCTGTTGGTGGGTAAGATTGGATTCCGGCTTTTCGCTGAAAGTCGTACCCCATACCTGCGCCCGCTCTTCTTTACCCATCATGTCAAAGTATTGAGTAAAGCCGGGTATCAGGTCGCATTTTGTCAGCAATAAATACACTGGGAACTTCACCCCCAAATGGCGGGTAAGTTCCTGCAATCTGGCCCGCACTGAGTTCACATTTGCGCTCAGTTCCTGCTCGGTTTGACGTGTCAGTTCATCTACACCAATGGCAATGACCACGCCGTTGATCGGCCTGCGTTTGCGATATCGTTTCAACAGCATAATGAAATCAATCCAGGCTTTACTGTCCTGAGTCGCATGGCTGTCTTGTGTGGTATACCGACCGGCGGTATCAATCATCACTGCCTGGTCCGTAAACCACCAATCACAATGACGGGTTCCGCCCACCCCTTGCACAGCACCGCGCCCGAATTTTTCCTCCAATGGAAAATTGAGGCCGGAATTAACCAGCGCGGTGGTTTTACCGGAACCCGGCGGGCCGATCAGTATGTACCAGGGTAATTCGTATAGATAATTTTTGCTGTAGCGATTGGATGTGCCACTGCTGCGACGCAGGGTTTCAATTGCTTCCTTAAAACGATCATTCAGAACATGGGATTCTGCCCCCGACTCATTGCCTAACCCGTCAGCGGCAACGGCTTTTTCGGTCTCGCCCTGTAAGTCCTTAGCCAGTTTCTCGTTACCGGAGCGGGCCTGCATACTCAGGCGTAAATTATTCAGCCCCCACAGCAGCACCAGCGCCATAATCACCAGCAGACGCACCACTTCGCCTTCCAGAATTTTCTTTTCCGCCACGGCGATATAGGGTCCGGCAAACCAGACCAGAATGGAAAGTGCAATCACCCCGATTAAGGTGACAAGCCATTTGTATTTGGACATGAGTTATTCCTTCGAACTGTTCCCGTTAACAGGGACCGGGTCAACGCGGCTGCTTAGCGGCTGACCTCTGTTTTCCAACTGACTGAGAATGGCTGAGCTGCGCTCGTTTAACAGATAGGAGAAGCCGGAAAAAGTGGCCAGCATAATAACGCCCACTACCGCCACCACAACCCATAAAGGCAGGTAACGGGTTAACGGATTGCGTCGTGTGGTCACTCGCTGCCAATGGGGTGACAAATCGCGCTCGGGCTCGCCACGCTGCATGCGGATCAGATGGAACAGATTGTCACGCAGCTCTTCCAGGTGGGCGTAACCTCGCGCGTCGAGGCTGAACTTACCCTCGAAGCCCAGACCCAGACAAACGAACATCAGCTCCAGTAAAGGCAGATTCTTGGCCGGGGTTTGCTGCAAATATTCCAGTAACTGAAAAAAGCGCTCGCCACCGCCGGTCTCTCCGTGAAATTGACTGAGCAGGGATTGCTTACTCCAGACCCCAATGCCCCACGGCGTTTTATTCACTAATTCATCCATCACCGTACACAATACATAACGTGCATAGTGACGCGCCTCCTCCGCTACATCCTGCTGCAGACAGCGTTGCTCGAAGCCTTGAATTTGCCGGGTACACCAATCCCGAAACGCCAAGGCATCCTGAGTCTCATGGCGGGCGGCTAATTGCGCCATCTTCGACAGCAGTTCTTCTGCCGCGGCCAACAACGGATTATCCAGTCCGTAACCTGCCGCCACCGGCAGAGGCAAAGCGACAGACGCCGGCCCCGGTAACGGCTGATTGTTGTTAAAACCCGCTGGCGGGCTATTTTGTGCCGTCGCTGCCGCCGTTGCACCAAACCCGTTATTAACCGGTGGCGGCGCACTGCGTCCACCCGGATTCGGCCGAGCGAAACCGCCGGCAACCGGTCGTGATGTTTGCGTTATGCCTTCAGCGTTTTTGAACTGGACTACGGTTTTTTCATCGTTGTTCATGCCATTACTACCCTTTCACCGCCCACAGTTCCAATTCCAGGCCGGGCACTTCTCCGGAAAAGTGGAACGCAATGCCGCCGGACGTTTTCAGGTGCGCCCAATTTTGCGGTGATTTTTCCAACTGAAAATAGGTGAAATTCGATCCGTAAGGAATTTGTCGCGGCGCCACCGGCAACGCTACCAAACCGATACCTGGTAACTGCAGGTTCACCAGCTCCCTTAGTTGCTCGACACCGCCTGCTTTTATCACAGTGGGCATGCGGCTGCTTACCTGCTCTTTGCTCCAGTCACACCGAATAGCCAGATAGAACTGGGCCTGATCCAGCAGCGAACGATCGTGGATAGGGGCCACGCGCACACCAAAATCGCGTTCCTGTAGCGGCAACGCCAGCGCTGTTTGTTCAAACACCAGGCTCAGTGCCTGACGAATATCGCCCATCAGATGATTGAAACACAGGGTCAGGTTACGGTGATCATAGGGGCGCTGCGGCTTTGGCTGTTTGCTTTCCTCGGTGAACGTTGCTGTTTCACCATTGAGCATTATCAACACCTGATACAGAGTTTCCGGATGCACATACTCCACTTCTGCATGGTGTTTTAGGAGAGCACTGTAGCGATTCACCATTTGTAACAGCAAAAAATCCGCCAGATCCGTCGAACCACGCTGACCACTGCTGCCGTTCAGGCGTGTGGAAATGGCCTGAGCCCGGTGCGTCAGTAAGCTCAGCGTTTCCTGCATAAAATACGTTAACCGGCCGGACACGCTGATCGACAAACAGGGGGGGATGAAATACTGATCCAGTTCAAGCCGGCCATCGGCAAAGCTTTCTTTGATCCGCGCAATCGGAATACGGGTAAAATCGGCGCTTAGCTCGTCTTCCAGCAGCAAACTGAATCGCGGATTCGCCAAGGTAATATTGACCCGCTTACTGCTACCCTGATTGCTGTCCAACACATCTTCATCGGATCGCACCCAGCGGGTAAGACTGTTCTCATCGTTCTCATCCGCGGCTTCATCGGCGCCTTGCAGTGCTACCGGTAATGCCAGATAGATCAGCACATCCTGCCTGCCCGGAGGAATTTCCCGCAGCAGACGGTGTTCCTTCGAGTGGCAATGGAACAAGGTGCCGTCCGGCATAATGCCGTCGCAATGGACAATGGCAAACGCACCTTGCTGCAGAACCTGGTCGTCCACCTGGAATTTCCGTATGCCCCAGTCAAACGGGCTGGATAATCGGTTGCGGTCGCGAAACTGGGCGTCAACATAACGATCTTGCTGCTGCAGATGCTGAGGCCGGAGGAACATGCCTTCGCTCCACACCACTTTTTTCTGATACGACATATCATGCAAGGACATGAAGCGGCGTCTCCCTAAACGTCAGTGCTTGTTGCCTAGAGAGACAGCGGGCGGATAAAAATTCAGCCCGTCAGTGTGCAAAAAATTACACTATTTCGGAACGCCCCTAACCGGATTCTTCATCGGGGCGTTGCTAATTCGATACCGCGCCGGTTCAATAACACGGTTAATTCGTTCTTTTCCTTGGTTTTCAACGGCAACACCATGCGCCAATTGACCTTATCCAGGTGCCGGTATGCCGCCAGTATCGCGACGTAGTTGGAATCCGGGTTTAATGCAAACTTGAGATCCTGTACATCGCCTGGCTTAAATTCAAACTCTTCACTGGCCACCATATCGGAACCCAGGGTCTGGGCTTCACTCTGATACAAGGCAAAAAAATCAGAACTTTCGAAACCGGACGGTGATTTCAATTCAATCACCCGCACGACCACCGGCGACGGTCTGCCCGTGTCATCCGGGTTCACATCTCCACCGGTGACAATGCGCATATCGACCTTGGTCAGATCCGACATAAAGTAACTGCAGCCACTGGCCAGCCACAGTAACCCGGACACCAACAGCAGCCGAAGTAAACCGCCCCTGAATAACGTTACCTTGCTATCTGTGCTCGTTGAATTAATCATCCTGCTTCCCTCTGCCGTTGCGGGCGTTTTTTAGTTTTCCCACCTGCTCGTCATAAGCCCGGGCAAAGGGCTCTGCAAACAAGCTGGCGAAAATATCGTCTTCAGCCAATAAATCCTGATGCAGCTCCCGATAGGCCTCCCAGTATCGGGCGCTCCTGGACGCCAGACTAAGTCCGCCGGTTTTACTGCGGTCAAAGCGCTTTTCCAGCGCCACCGGGGACAACGTCTCCATCAATTCAATAAAGGCATTCTGCATGCCTGCCATCATGGCCAGCTGATGCTCCTGAACATCGGCAAAGCATTCCCCCATCGCCTGCTCCATCGGCATAAAGGAACCCGGTTCTTCCGACAGCATATGGCGCACCACCTGCTCATCATTGGCCGACAATTTTATCGGGTTATTATCTTTGGTATTAACCAGCGTCATATCCAACCGGAATTCATTTTTCAGGCTGGCGCGGGATTGGGTCGCGCTGACCATGCCCTTCAGGCACGTGCGCAATAGCATACCTGCTTTTTGTAGAAAAGCCGCACCGCCAGCTTGCTCAATATCCCCTACGCTGACCCCGAGTCCGGCAGCAAAAGCGGCTGTCTCGACGGAATCGGCACCGCCCGGGGCCGGTACCCTGAGCGGCGGTAGACGGCTTGGCGAATCCGCAACCGGCGGGGCAGCGGCCTCCAAGGGCCGGGGCTCGGCCAAGGAAGCATCAGGCCCAGGGACCTCACGCTTCCACCAATCCTCCGGCAAAATATCGTGGCTGGCCGCTACCGGAGGTTGCGCCGCCTTCGGCACCGGCTTGGGAGGGTCAAAAGGCTCCCGGCCCGGCTGCACACTATCGGGCATGGATTGCGAACGCTGATGCCATTGGTTTTCTGCCGCTTGCGCCTGCTCACGGGCAACCTGGGCAGCCCACTCATCGACTCGTGACATGGGATTCTGAACATCGTTAATCGGATTGTTCATACTAAACCCGGGGGCACTGTTGCCACCGGGCCTGGGAATCTGATGGGCAGAAATGGCAGGAGAAGACTGTGCGCCCTGCATGTGAAGACGGGCCTGAAAATGGATCTTGCCCATCACCAGGCGGTCACCGTCGGAAACTACGGTGGCCTTATTTTTTTCCAGCGCCATGGCGCCATTCAGGTGGGTACCGTTGGTACTGATATCCGTGACATAAAATTGACCGGCTTCAAAGGAGATGATGACATGACGCCCTGATAAATGCCGGGTCTGATCCGGTATGACCCAGTCACATCCGGCAGAACGTCCGATCACCCCGCCCGCCGGCAGAAACGCATGTTGATAGTTATCACCCAGTAAATGCTTCTCTGAGCTTGTTATTTCCAGCACCAATTCCATTTTAAACCGTCCAAACCACTTCTTATAAATCTATTAAAAACATCCTGGATTTTACGTTAGCCGATGAAAAACAGGGGGATATTTTGTGTTTCGTCTGTCTTTAAAGCAAACCACTAGCCGATTGCAGGAAGTCTATGCCAACACCCACGGCGAATACCAGCCGATTCAGTATTGCCATTGACAGCGTCAACATTCCACTCCGACTTGTCCGCCTGGAAGGCCGCACCCAAATCAGTGGCCTCTTCTACTATGACATTCGCTTCGCAAATAAAAGCATAAATTTCGAGCTGGAAAGTTTGATCGATAAGGCCGTTTTGGTGACGGTGCACGATCCCCAGTTCCGGTTTATACGGGGTTACATCAACGAAGCCGGCTTTGTCAGTCACGGAACGCAATACAGCGAATACCGCATTCAGTTGGTGCCGCGACTATGGCATCTGACCCAGCGGCTTAACCAGCGTATCTTTCAGGACCAGAACAGCAACGACATCATTGCCCTGATACTGCAAGAGCACGGGATTTCCGGCGACCAATTCCTGGATCTGACTATACCAGGCCCCAAGCGGCCCTATTGTGTGCAATACCACGAAACGGATTTCGATTTCGTACAGCGCCTGATGCGTGAAGAAGGGCGCCATTTCCATTTCCAGAATAACGCCGATCTGCAGATATTAGTGATGGCGGAAGACAACAATGCCTTTGCCCCGAAGACCGCCAGCCCCACTCTGCGCTACGAACAGGAAACCAGCCGCCCCCAGGATGAGGAATGTGTGCACCTTCTACATGCCTGCCAACAGGTGACCGCTGGTGCGGTGCGCTTGAATGATTATTTTTTTGAGGCTCCTGAGCGGGAACTGAACCAGATCAAAGAAGGGCTCACACCCCCCCTTGAACTCTACCACTATCCCGGTGGCTATGCTGAAGAAGAACAGGGTGCCGCGCTTGCGCAATATGAACTGGAACAGATACAAGGTCAGCAGGCGTTGGTGGAGATGAGCACCCACACCCCCCACTGCGATGCCGGTCAGTTCCTGGCTCTGGAGAAGCATCCGGACCCGGCGATGAACCGGGAGTATCTGGTGGTCGAATCCGAGCTGCTGATCGAACAGCCGCAAGCGTTGGATGAAGGATCGGATGGCGGCAGCGGCCGCTGTATATCGCAATTACGCTGCATGCCTTTCGAAACCCTGTTCCGCACCGCTCCAGGCACGCAGGGTCGATTCAAAAAGCCGGTCATCAGCGGCCTGCAAAACGCAGTGGTAACCGGCCCGCCCAATGAAGAAATATACACTGACCAATTCGGCCGTGTGAAAGTACAGTTCTTTTGGGATCGTGAGGCAATGGCGGATGAAGCGACCAGTTGCTGGCTGCGGGTGAATCAGCCAGTCGCCGGGCTGGAATGGGGGGGCATCGCCCTGCCCCGTATTGGTCAGGAAGTGCTGGTGGAATTTGAATTTGGTGATCCAGACCGCCCCATAATGACCGGGCGCGTTTACAACGGGCAGAATCAAGTGCCCTACGCACTGCCACAGCATAAGAGCCGCGCCGCTCTGAAAACCCTGTCCACTCCAGGTGGGGGTGGATACAACGAAATCCGGATTGACGACAGCAAAGGTGCTGAACAGGTTTTGCTGCGGGCTGAAAGAGATCTGGATATCCGGGTGCAAGCAATGCACCGACAACAAACTGTGCACGACCAGCACCTCAGCGTGACCGGCTTGGCTTGCCAGGAAACCGGCAAGGATTGGCACCAGACATCAGGGGCCAATGAAACCGAACAAACGACTCAAAACCTGTCGCTGAATGTGGCAGAAGATCTGCAACTGCAAGTGAATGGAGCACACGTTGTAGACGCCGGACAATCTGTCCATATCAAAGCCGGCAGCAAAGCGGTGATCGAAGGTGGCCTGAGCCTGTCTGTTAAGGGTGGCGCAGGGATGATTACCCTCGACACGTTGGGCGTGGCTCTAGTGGGTCCATTAATCAACATCAACGATGGGGGCAGCACTGGCGAATCGGTCGAACAGGCAAACCCCTCGCGCCCAGGCACACCGGCGGAAGCCGATAACGACCGCCCCGGCGCCCAACTGCGTGCTGCGACAGCATCGGTGACGCCACTGCCCGCCGCAATTGACTTTGAACAAATCGCTGCACAGCGCGCGGTGATGGAAGAGGCTAAGTTAAGTAACGCCCTGGCTGCCGAGGATTGCCCCGCTTGCGCACTGACTGCAGCCACGGCACCCGAAGAGTAGCATGAGAAAATGGAGTTTAAGTCTGGGCTTCGAAAGCGCAGAATGCATCGGCGGACCGGATCAGGGAATGCTTTAAATCAATTCCCTGCGACGGTATTCGCCGCCTTTACCAGGCCACGATATTGATCTAACGCCAAATTCACTTTAACCACGTATTCCATGGTTTCTTTATACGGGGGTACGCCGTTGTATTTTCTTACGGCCCCTTCGCCTGCATTGTAAGCCGCCAGAGCCAAGTCCAGATTCTGTTCGTATTTTTTCAATAAACGGCCCAGCAGTTTACTGCCTGCCATTATATTGTGTTCCGGCGAGAACGGATTGCTCAGTTCCAGCCCCTTCGCGGTGACCGGCATTATCTGCATTAAACCCTGCGCACCAACGTGAGAAACCGCTAACGGATCGAAACGGGACTCCGTTTGAATAACGGCTTTAATCAACGGCGCTTCAACCCCGTAAGTCTCACTAGCTTTGCGAATAAAGTGGTCATACTTGCTGGATACATTACCCCGGAAATGCAACGGACGCTGGGCTAATTTTAAGTCCGTTGCAACCACCTGCTCCTGATCTTTCAACACTTTCAGGTGTTCGGTGGAATAGCGATAAAGGCCACTCTCGTTCTCGACGGTGTAGTAGCGCTTATCGATGCCCACCAGCCGTCCGCCGTCCGGCAGCCGCGTATTGACAAAATAGACCGCACCTTTTTTATCGGTAAGGTAGGATTTTTCACCCATCTTAAACGCCACTATGGGATGAATCAGTTTACCACTTTGGATTGCGTTCGCAGTTTCACGGTGCTCAGCCGAATCCGCCTGAACCTCTCCCAACCGCGTGAAGACCATCAAACTTGCTTCACCCACGCGGTTTCCCGGCACCCTCAGGCCCGATTGTTCAAATGCCTGTTGCAAGGTTAACCGCGGGGCCGATTGGATCTGCGCTGCGTCTGTGTTGGATGCAAAGCGTTCAGGAATATAGGACAAGACCTCATCCGAAAGGGAAGACGGCCAGCTTGCCGACACCATGCCGGTTAATTGTTGCGGAACGGACTGGCCATCCGAAAACCCGCTATTGCCCACCAGTGCATAGCAGCTCGCCCCTACCAATATTAATCCTGCACCGAAAACGGGCAACCTAATGGGCAAACGGCGCCTTTTACTCGGACTATTGGCCTGAAGTGAATGTCGTCGTTTGCTTTTTATCGGCTGATCAAGGTTATCGAAACCCTTTCCGGGAAGGTTGCCCGGAACGTTGTTTGCCGGGTGCCCCTGCACCTTGACCTGAATTTTCACCTGGGTTGAATTATCAGTAGCCACGCTCAGTGCCAATCGCACTTTGCTTTCGCCCAATTTAATGTGGTCTCCCGGTTTCAGCGACACCGGATTGTGATGATCAATCGCTTCATCGTTAACCGCAATTTGGCCCAAAAGCGCGACGACGGTGATGGCGTCGCAGGTGGTTTCCACCAAGCAATGCAAGGGTTGAACGCCGACTTCATTTAATACCCAATCGCACTGGGTGCCCTGCCCTATTAACCATCTGGCTGGCTCGTCCACAGACATCTTTTTACGTAGCCCGGTTTGGCCACCTGATAAAAGCGTTAGGTAATACACAACCATTCCCTGTTACAACTTCACACTAAATCGACTGTTTTGAATCCCGTTATCCGCGAATTCACCCCGTAACCGACAGCCTACCGATAGATCGAAGCGGCATGCTATCGCTTTTTCTCTATTAAATAAACCTGAGTCCCGCTCTGACGATTTGTAGCCGAAACCGGACTCGATTTGCTCGCCACAAAAGATCACATTTTAATCTAAATGCCTAAATACAATACAAATAACAATAGGATGCTATATTTATTCAATAACTATTCAATACCGGATTGCCCGAATTCAGCCCATGGAAATCAATCACCCATCTATTTTACATAACTCGCAGAATTTAGATCAGTCTTTGATAAACGCACTACCAGTTTGTGTTTTCCGCACCGATAGGCACGGAACCATCACCTTCGTGAACCCACCATTGCAATCCAAACTGCAATTACCCCTGAGTGACATATTAGGCAAAACTGTTTCCGAACTATTTCCGGATTATTTGTGCAGACAACATCACGACGACGATCGTTTTGTTATCCGTAGTGGAGAGATGATTCGCAAGATTGAAGAAAATGTCAATCCGGTGACAGGTGAAAAGTCCTATATAGAAATCATTAAAGCCCCCATCTACGGGAATGAAGACCCTTTGACTGGAGCGTGGACCGAAACGTCCGGCACAAAGCGTGACGAATTTGATCAAGCGAAGGGTGAACAGGTGATCGGCGTGCAGGGTGCCTTCTGGGACATCAGCGCAAAAGTTCGCGTAGAACAGGCCACGGCCGAGCGGGAATCCCTGCTCAAGGTTATCGCGAGAGACTCGCCGGACCAGATTATATTACTGGATCAATCACTAAAGGTGCTGTACGCGAACCGGGGAATACCGGGCGAAGAAAAACACGACCTGCAGAATAAACCGCTCTCGGAAGTGTTTAAAAGCGATTGGCCAAGGATTCGTGCAACATTGACAACCACTCTCCGGGAGGGAACCCCAGGCAACTTCGAAACCCGGATGACCGATGCCGATAATGTTGTGCATTATCTTGAAACACGCGTGCTCCGATTACCCCCCGGCATGTCCGGCAGCCCGGCCCGGCTCCACCTCACCACCACCGACACCACACAACAGAACCACCACCAACAAGAGCGGCAACAAGCATCCGCGGTGTTCAACTTTGCCCGGGAAGCCATCGTATTTATCGACCGTCGCGGCAATATCGTAAACATCAACCGCGCCTTTACCGATATTACCGGCTATCGGTTGGGAGAAATTGCAGGCAGGTCACCGCGTTTTCTCTTGTCGAAATCCATATCCCGAGAAAAATTCAGGGAAATTCTGACCCAGGTATCCAGCAACCGCTACTGGCAAAATGAGCTAAAGATAAAAACCAGTGATGGCCCGGACATTGATACGGTAGTGGCGGTGAGCGCAACCAGTGATAACAGTGGGGCAATTGGTAGCTTCGTTGTTCTCTTAACCGACATTTCCCGCCAGAAAAAACATCAACAGCATTTGGAGCACATTGCCCATTACGACCCCCTCACTCATTTACCGAATCGTTTCTTATTGGGGAAACGCCTGAATCGGGCCATGTCACATGCACAGGAAAGCGGCTCACGTCTGGCTGTATTGTATATTGATCTGGATGGTTTTAAAGCCGTGAACGACCGTCATGGGCACCTGATTGGTGACAAACTGCTGGTTGATATCGCCAAGCGGATGCTGGTCAACTTAGACCAGCGTGACACCATCGCCCGCCTTGGCGGTGATGAATTCATGGTGGTAGTGCCGGACATTGATTCCCGCCCGCGCAAGGAAAAATATTTCGAGAAGTTACTGAAATCCATTTCTCAACCCGTACACAGTGAAGTCGGCGTGATTGAAGTTTCGGCCAGCCTGGGCGTGAGCTACTATCCACAACAGGATGCACTGGAAGCCGATCAACTGATCCGCCAAGCGGACGTCGCCATGTTCAAGGCTAAAGTGCATGGTAAAAACCGTTTCGAAATATTCGACACCATGAAAGAGCGCAGTCAGCGTGACACCCGGCAACTGCATGCGGAACTGGAACAGGCACTGGTGCATAACCAATTGCGGCTTTTTTTCCAGCCTAAAGTCAACATGAAGACTGGCACCATCATCGGTGCTGAAGTATTGCTGCGTTGGCAGCACCCTATCCGCGGGTTACTGGTACCGAAAGATTTTTTGAGAGCGGACCTCAACGAACAGTTGGCAATAGACCTGGATAAATGGGTGATCGACCATACACTGGAACAAATCAGTCGTTGGAAAATAACCAATCAGGATTTCGATATTAGTATCAACGTTTCCATTCCCATGCTGGAACAGGAGGATTTTTCCACCCGGCTGGCCCGTCAGCTACTTCAACACCCCGAGATCAACCCTTCCAGTATCACACTGGAAGTACTGGAAAGCAGCGCAGTGCAGGATGTGGATCAGATTTCGCTGGTAATGCGAGCTACCAGTGCATTGGGTATCCGCTTTTCCCTGGATGATTTTGGCACCGGTTACTCCACACTAAACCTGTTGAAAAAACTGCCGGCAAAGGAACTGAAAATCGACAGGACCTTCGTCAAGGACATGTTAATGGACGAAGATGACCTCACCATCATACGCGGTGTAATGGGATTGGCATCCGCTTTTGATAAAACCGTAATCGCCGAAGGCGTGGAATCCGAACAGCACGGTCTGGCTCTGATCAAAATGGGATGCCATTATGCGCAAGGCTATGGTATTGCCATCCCGATGAATGCCGATGACTTTTCTGCCTGGGCAAGGCAATGGAAAGCCTACCCCAGCTGGCTGAAAATAACCGCGCCGGCCTAATACTCATACGGTTTACGGGCCATGCAAACGGGCCTATCCGTACACGTGGAAACCACCTTGCAATACCGCCCTGGCCAGGATCTATGCTACGATGCCCTCCTTTCTTTCCATTCTGTGAACATCACTCAGGAAGGCTTATATGCTGGACTATGTTGCCCTCTTTTTACTGGTTTTTTCTGCCACTGTCGTGTTCTACGGCATCATTGCGATTCACGATATCCCCTATGACATTGCCCACAAACGGAATCACCCTCACCAGGATGCGATTCATGTCGCCGGATGGGTCAGCTTGCTTACCCTGCATGTGATCTGGCCTTTTCTCTGGATCTGGGCCACGCTCTATCGCGCAGACCGGGGCTGGGGATTTAAAAACGAGGACGGTGAAACCGACCATCACCAGTTGGGCAATCTGGAACAACAGGTGCGTGAACTCAGCCACCGGATTCAGCAATTGGAACAACAAGGCGATCCGGCCCTTGCGACCGCGATTCATCCAACCACGCGGGAAGGTGAATAAATATGGATCTGCTATTAATACTGACCTATAGCGCCCTCTGTATTGTTATTTTCAAAGTCTTCAAAGTTCCCCTGAATAAATGGACCGTGCCCACCGCCATCCTGGGTGGCATCGTATTGATTGGTGGCTTGTTTATTCTGATGAATTACAACCACCCTTATGCAGGAAAAGCGCGCAAATATTCGCTTTCGACACCGATCATCCCGACGGTGCGGGGCCGCGTGCTCGAAGTGAATGCGGTGCCCAATCAGATGATGCAGGCAGGCGACATCCTATTCAAATTGGATCCGATTCCATTCCAGGGCAAAGTGGATTCACTCACCGCTCAGGAGGTCGCTGCCAAAGCGGATCTGGAACGGGCTGAAACCCTGGTAAAATCCGGTTCCATCAGCCAGCGGGACCGTGATATTGCCCGTGCCCGCTACGACGACGTGCAAGCTCAACTGGATATCGCCAATTTCAACCTAAGTGAAACAGTGGTCAGGGCTCCGACCTCAGGCTACGTTACTCAGGTGTTCTTACGTCCCGGCATGATGGCGGTCAACCTTCCGATACGTCCGGTGATGGTGTTTGTGCATGAGCAGGAAGATGCCTTTGTCGGATGGTTTATGCAGAACAGCCTGCTGCGTTTGCAAGTCGGCGATAGCGCAGAAATTGCATTCGATGGCATCCCCGGAGACGTATTTTCGGGCGAGGTGGAAAGCATATATCCTCTTCTGGCCGAAGGACAGCTGCAACCAAACGGCAATCTGGTAACCGAATCACTGCCTCCCGGTCTGGTTCCGGTCCGTATCCGGATTACTGATCCGGCATTCGAACCCTATCGAGACAAATTGCCCGGCGGCGCGTTCGGCCAGGCCGCTTTGTACAGTGAACACCTGCATCACATTGCGTTAATTCGGAAGGTATTATTGCGAATGGCATCCTGGATGAATTACCTTTTCCCTATTCACTAATAAGAAAATCCGGAGTGAACTATGACGACGATTGATTTTTATTTCGATTTCGCCAGCCCGCCAACCTATGTCTCCTACGAACGGCTGAAGTGGTTACAGACCCAATATAAAATGCAGTTGAACTACAAACCTATGCTGTTAGGCGGTGTATTTAAGGCGACCGGCAATCGCGCCCCTATCTCGGTCCCCGCGAAAGGCAAGTATCTACTAAAGTATGAAATGCCCCGCTTCACTAAACGCTACGGAGTCGAATTCAGACTGAACCCGCATTTTCCGGTGAATACACTGACCTTAATGCGGGCCACCTATGTGGCCATTGACGAAGATTGTTTCGATCAATATTGCCAGGTTGTATTTGATGCCATGTGGAAACACGGTGAGAACATGGCGGACCCGGCCGTTGCAAAAGCGGTGTTGGATAAGGCGGGACTGGACGGTGAAAAATTACTGTCCCTGGCAGGTGAGCAACAATATAAAGATAAATTGATCGCTACCACACAGGAAGCGGTTGATCGCGGTGCGTTCGGCGCACCCACTTTTTATGTCGGCGATGAAATGTTTTGGGGCCAGGATCGTCTGGACTTTATAGAAGAAATCCTGCAACAAGCGGGTTAAGCTCAGCTCAATGTCGGGCGCAAAAAAGCCGCGTACTTGCGAGTAACGCGGCTTTTTTGAATAGGACTGATCAGGGTCCAGTCGGCGTACAGTCACCGGTCAGGGAGTTAATCCAATCTTCCACTACTGCAACCCCTTGCCCATGCACCACACTGCGTCCCAGTTCCGGCATTCTTACCGCTGGGTCCGTTGCATGCATCCGATAGACCAGAATTGAGTTATCTGCATCGCCAGGAACGATATCCCACTTAAGCCCACCAGAGCCGGTTCCTGCAGCAACCGGCGGTTTGCATAACCCGTAATTCGCATCCAGCGCTTGATCCGCCATCAGTTTCAAACCTGTAGCACGGGCACGACCGCCTTCGCTATGACAGTGAGCGCAGTTTATTTCCAGATAGGCTCGCGCGCGTTGCTCCATGGTTCCGTCAGTCGCGTCGTTCCATATCGGTAAACGGGGCGCTTCGGCGGGCAATGGCGCGCCGGTTAACAGTCCTGTTTCTGTCCAATGCAGTAACTGATTCTTGAGCTCACCATGGAAAAGGGAATCCCGATTTAACCATCGCGCTTTGGGCCCGATGGGTTGATTGAGAAAACGATCGTCGCCTTCCTCCTTAACCCCATGGCAATTGGTACATTGATTCGCATCCGGTATCCGATAATCCACCGTCACCAGGTTGCCGTCGCTGTCCAACACATTCATTGCAACCGCTCCACCACCCAACGCCAGAGTCGCATCCGTCATCCCCTCATCCCAAATATAGGCCACCCCCTGCCAACCGGAAGTTCGATGAATCAACAAGCGGGTTTCAATAACTTCCTCTTCGCCGTACTCGTTGTTCAGGGCGAACGTTTTCGCAATGATTGTGCCCACCGGAAAGGTGAACACATCTTGCTCCTGATATTCAATGGTTTGTCCGGGCGGCAAAAAAACCACTCGATATTTTGCAGCATAATCACTGAATAACGGCGACGTTAAATCATAAGGCAAACCGTGATCCGTATTCGGCTCAGCGGCTGGATCATTGCCAACAAATAACCGATATTCCGACAATTGCGGACAGTTCACTTGATAAGCCTCCCAGTTCACTGTATTGCTGTCACCCCCTTCACAGAGCAGCGCAATTTCCTGTTCGGTAAATTCTTCGTCGGGCTCGGGCACCGAATCAAACACCGACATATCCAATGCAACGGGACCAAAATCCGGCTGCGTACAGTTAGTTTCTTCAGGGTAACGGGTAATTGGCGGTGTACCAGGGGCACCGAGCAGACTCACCAGCCAATGGGTTTTATTCAGTTGCAAATTACCGAAAGACGCCGCTCTGCCCCCGGGCCGCACATTGTCGTGGAAACACCAGTCTGCCGCAGTCAGATCAGAAGCAACCTGCCCGTCCACAATGATATCCGCGGTCGGGCGCAGTTTCAGAATAAACAATAAATTGGTCAGAAAATTGAATTCACCGCCATCAAAATACCAGTTACTTTGCTTCTTCATTATATTGTTATGAACATAGATATGTTCCGGATACGGATCGTAGCCATCGGGCAGCGGCGTACCATCCAGAATAGAAACGGACTTAAAACTAAAAGAAGTGAAGTTTACGGTTTTGTTACCGGTAATCTCATTATCAAACACATGTACCCAATCAGTAGATAACACCATCACCCCGGTTCCGGTGGGAACCTTGCCAACAATATTGCCCTCGGGAGCGAAGTTTTTGGTGTTGTTATCAATTACCTGATTATTGAATACGCGAGTATGATGGCCCGCCTGAGTCAGGTTTGGCATATCGAACACCAGGATACCGCCGGTATTGTGCGTTGCCAGATTCTCGTACACATCGGCATTGATGGAGTTTTCGATTTCGATTCCTGCGACATTGTGTTCTGCCCGATTGCGCCGCACCACGATGTCTCGCGATTGACCCACGTAAATCCCGGCATCGGACGCGCCGATTACCACGCTATCTTCAATTAGTACATTGTCGCAATTGATAGGGTACAGTCCGTAGGCGCCGTTTTCCTCCGCTGGGCCCGCAGTCCACTCCACCCGCACCCGCTGCACCACAACGCCATTGGCATTTTCCATTTTAATGCCATCCCCCGCAGTGTCCTCCACCGCCAGATCCATCACCGTAAAGGCATTGGCCTGAACCAGGATGCCCTGAGCGCCCTGCGGTTGGCCGGCAAAAGAGAGAATGGTTTTATCCATACCCTGTCCGCGCAGAGTGATATGGGACGTATTCAGGCTGATCTCGTCGTCAAAGTGGAAAGTGCCCTCGGGCAACTCAATCACGGTCCCGGGCTTTGCAGACAAAAAAGCCGCTTTCAACTCAAATGGAAGTTCCGCTCCCGGCTCTAGCCTGACAACCCGATCATACTCGGTGGCGTAACCCGCTGACGAATAAAAAATAGCGCTGAAGACCACAACATAAACGAAAATAAACGGTCGACAAACCGAAACAAGCTGCCCCATAGCCTTTCCCCCCTGCACAGTAGTCTTATTTGTATTCTCAATTCTGCACGTATCCCTGGAACATTAGTACCAGATAAGATCAGAACTAACAACCCGCTGCCATTCGCTCCAGTACCGACGCAAAGTCAAATTCTCCCGCACCGTTATAGCCTTCCACCACCAGTGGCAACTCATGTGAAGTAAAACCCTGTTGTTGTTCCAGTTGCTGGTCCAGCACCGCCACCGTTGCCTCTGACGGATCGTCTCGCCGGGCCTGACGGGCGCGAATCCGTTCTACCAACGTTTGGTAGGGTACCTGGAAATGGACAATCGTGTTTTGTTGGGCGAATTGTTCACCCAGCTCAAGAAATCGTTGGCGATGGCGTGGCGACAAAAAGGTAGCGTCGACAATCACGGGGAAACCGTTCCGCAGGCAAAGCTCAACCAACTGTGCCAGATAGGAAAAGGTTTTTTCGCTGAATTGCGGCGTGTAAATACCCTGGTGTAATTGTGACGGTTCTGAGTCGCTGAGTTGCAATGGTTTCAGCCCCGCCAACTGTTTGCGCACTACATCGGACCGCAAGTGAATAGCGCCTACAATTTCCGCAAGTTGTTTTGCGAAGGTGCTTTTCCCGGTGCCGGACACGCCGCAGGTCAACACCAGCGGCGCTCGTTTTGCCTGGGACTGCTGGCAGGCGAAGTCAAGGTACGCATCAAATTGTTGCTGCAATGCACGCTTTTGCCGAAGATCCAGGTCGGTCTGGCTTTGCCGCAAAATACTCACCTTAGCCCGAACCATCGCCCGGTATGCCATATAAAAACGCAACACCGGCAATAAATAATAATCGCATGAAGTGACCAGATACTGGTTTAACACCGCATTAGCCTGAGCCGGATAGTCGTGAAACTGCATATCCATTATTAGGAAGGCCAGATCACTGGCAACATCGATCCAGCGAAGCTGTTGGTTAAACTCAATGCAATCAAACAACAGGGCATTGGTATCGATCACTGCAATATTACCCATGTGCAGATCACCATGGCATTCCCGCACTTTACCTTCTGCCATGCGTTGTTTGAAACAGGAGGTGAGTTGCTCGAACACACTCTCCGCCCAGGCTGCTTGATGTTGCAACTGTTCACGCTGTTGTTCATTCTGCAACAACGGTTCGATCTGACGAACATTCTCCTGCACCGGATTCCATATGCGCTCCAACCCGCCATGCAAAGTGCCATGTTCGTCCACGTCCACCTGCTGATGGAAAACAGCCAAGTCAGCGCCGAGGTGATAGAAAAATTCGGGTGGCAGCGTCCGGCGCTTCATTTCATCGAGTAACACGGCGTCCGGGTCGAACTGCGTCATTTTAACGGCATAATCCACCACCGTCCCGCGGCCGCAAAAATTCAGCCCCCCCTTTGTGCACCCCCCTTCCCCGCCTGAGTCAGCGGACGCCGAGCCGGAATGGGTTTCAACACAAAAGAGCGGTTCAACAGACAGATACCATTGCGGCGCCGTACGCTGGTTCAAGCGCAATTCTTCTTCGCAAAAGTGCTTTCTTTTTTCCAGGGACGAAAAATCAAGGAAACCAAAATCCACCGGTTTCTTGATTTTATAAACGAATTTACCCGTCAGCAAAATCCACGAAATATGGGTCTCACGCCAGTGCAATGTGTCCACAGGGTGAGGAAAACTTTCGCTAATATCGAAGTCATCTACCATCATGTGCGTACCGACCACCTGCAATGCCTCTCAATCAAACTTTGGGATTACAACTTCAATTTTCAGATATCGGTTCCGGTAGTCTATCCGGGTCTGCCCGGAACGGATCCTGGTGAATTAAAACGTCCGCCCCAGGGTAAGCGGTTTTAATGCATTGATCCACATCATCGCATACCTTATGGGCGCGCCAAAGCGGCATATAGCCATCCAGCTCCAGATGCAATTGAATTATTTTAGTCGCGCCGGATTGCCTTGTGCGCAGTGCATGCACACCCAGCACATCAGCGTGTTCCAGTGCAATATTTTCAATTTTTCTCTGCTCTTCCAGCGGCAGCTCACGATCCAGCAACAATTGAATGGATTCACTCCAGATCCGGATAGCGGTATAACCGATATACAGGGCGATTACGATCGCGAGCAACGCATCTAACTTGGTCCAACCGAAAACACTCAGAACCAGTGCCACAATGATACCTGCGTTCGTCAATAAATCAGAAAGGTAATGCAATGAATCGGCTTTGATCGCGACGGAACGTGTTCGTGCCACGACATAGCGCTGATACGCGACCAGACAGAGTGTCAGCAGCATGGAAATAATCATAACGGTAATGGCTGAATCCAAATGTTGTAGCGGTGGCGGATCTAAAAGGTGGTCGACCCCCTGAGCTAACAAAAACAAAGCCGACAACATTATAAAAACCGATTGTGCCAATCCCGCCAGGGATTCGGCTTTCCCGTGGCCGAATCGATGCTCTTCATCGGCAGGCTGCAGAGCGTAACGCACCGCCATAAAATTGATTAACGATACCAGTGTGTCAATAGCGGAATCCACCAACGACGCCAACAAACTAACCGAACCGGATATCCACCACGCATAGGCTTTTATCAACAGTAACAGCAGCGCCACGCTGACAGAAGCCGTCGTCGCCCGCCGCAATAATTGGTTGCGCCTTTGAGTTACACCAACGACCTCGTTCATAACGTTTTCGAATAACCCGATTGAATTTCCCGACTGTTCCCCCATCTTATGCAATATGTGATTAAATGACGAATTAATCACCTGTAATGGGAGGATTGAAAACAATGAGAGTCATTCGCGAGCCTGCCGTGGCCGGACTTTTTTATTCCGACAATCCGCAGACACTGCGCCATTCGGTCGCCCGCTATCTGCAGCTAGTCGAACCACAACCGGCACCCACAACCGGTCATGAAAACCACGACTACCTGGAGGCAGTGCCCAAAGCCCTTATCGTACCCCACGCAGGTTACGTCTATTCGGGTAATACCGCCGCCAGCGCCTATCGCGCACTGGCCCCGGCGTCGAAATTAATTAAGCGCGTTGTATTACTGGGGCCCAGCCACCGGATCGGATTTAAAGGTGTCGCCTTTTGCAGTTCGGACGCATTCCGTACACCGATGGGTGATGTGCCGGTGGACCAATCTTCCTTCGTTGCAATTTCCAATATTCCTGAAGTTAAACTCTTGGATAGCGCGCACCAACAGGAACATAGCCTGGAGGTTCAACTGCCCTTTCTGCAATTTTTATTTTCGGATTTTACGCTGGTTCCACTGGTCGTGGGTGAAGCCTCGCAGGAAACCGTCGCCCGGATTCTGGGCGCGCTTTGGGGCGCAGATGAAACCCTGATCGTTATCAGCTCCGACCTCAGTCATTTCCACGATTACCAAACAGCCCAGGCCATCGACAAAAAGACCTGTCAGGCGATTGAGCAACTGGCGCCGGAGCAAATCGGATACGAGCAGGCATGCGGCCGCAACCCGGTAAAAGGTTTGTTGTGTGTCGCCCGTCAGCGTGGCCTGGATGTAAAAACGCTGTCCCGTTGCAATTCCGGCGATACCGCCGGTGATCTCCAGCGGGTAGTGGGATACGGGGCATGGGCTTTTTATGACAATGGATAAATCCGCGCAGCAGGAACTATTGGACACCGCCTGGGCATCCATCCACTTTGGCTTGCACCAGCACAAATCACTGCCCGTCACCAGCGCCAAAGCAGGCGCCCTCAACCAATCCGGAGCCAGCTTTATTACTCTGCAAAAGCACCACCAGTTGCGAGGCTGCATGGGCAGCCTGGAGGCGTACCGCAGTTTGCTTGAAGACGTTGCAGACAACGCCTATAGTGCCGCATTCCGCGACCCGCGTTTTGCACCCCTCACTGCCGCTGAATTGGATCAGCTGGATCTGCAGATTTCCGTACTGAGTAAACCCGTGCCAATGCAGTTTGTTGATGAAGTAGACCTGCTCAATCAACTACAGCCTGGATTGGATGGCATCGTGTTCGAATCCGGCGAGCACCGCAGCACATTTCTGCCCCAGGTGTGGGAGCAACTTACTACACCCCGGCAATTCATGGCGCAGCTTAAACAAAAAGCCGGTTTGAGTGCCGATTATTGGGCGCCGCAAGTCCGCATAAAACGCTACCATGTCGAAAAGTTCCGCTAACAATACTGCCCGCGACTCCTTATACTCCCAGCATGAAAAACAATCTATTGCAGGGCGCAGTATACCTGCTGGCTGGAGAGCTGATGCTCGCCATTATGGCCGCGCTCATTAAAGCCCTTTCTCAGGAAATCGCTCCGGAAGTGCTGGTGTTTGCCCGCAACCTGTTCGGTTTGATGTTTATATTACCCGTCGTTGCGCATCAGGGTTGGCGCAACCTGAAAACCGGTTGCATCCATTTGCACCTGGTACGTTCCCTGGTTGGGCTGGTCGCTATGTATTGTTACTTCTATGTGATAACCCACCTGCCGTTGGCAGAAGCCGCCCTGGTAAAACTATCGTCTCCTTTCTTCTTACCCTTGATCGCCATGGTGTGGCTTAACGAACGCATCGACCGCAGAACAATGTGGGCTATCGCTGTCGGCTTTCTTGGTGTGATGGTGGTACTACGACCCGGTACCGACACTTTTCAGCCAGTGGCGTTAATCGGCATCCTGGGCGCAGCTCTGGCCAGTCTGGCCAAGGTGTCAATCCGTCGTATGGCCACCCGCGAACCGGGCTACCGAATCGTGTTCTACTTCGGTGTGTTAGCAACATTGGCTTCAGCAATACCGCTGATCTGGAGCTGGCAAATGCCGCAATCCCACCACTGGCCCTGGTTACTGGCGATTGGCCTGGCGGGAACTTGCGGCCAGTTACTCATGACTAAAGCCTATCAGGCAGCGAACCCGGGGAAAATCGGGCCTTATACCTACACCGCCGTGATTTATGCCGCCCTCTTTGGTTGGGTATTCTGGAATGAGGCTATTATCCTCACCACCTTGATCGGTAGTCTGCTGATCATCGGTGCCGGGGTATTCAATCTGAAGAGCGGATCGAAATCCATTTAACTGTCATCCACTGCAAATGATGATAAATCGGCATCGTGAAACGGCTACCCGCAGCAGGCCTATAATTGACCTGAGGGCCGCAACCGCACTACTCAGATGTCATTGTTTTCAGTGCCCCGAATACGCATGATCATCGTTCAGGATCCCAGTTTAAAGGCATATACTGGACTTACAGGAATCTAAAGGAGACGCCAATGAGTCGCGATCCAATCGGATTAGCCATGGCAACCATGAGCCGTATCGCCAGCTCACCGCTGGTGGAAAAAATGGGGCTTAGAGAAACCATCGAGAAACTGACCTACCAAAGCACAAAAAATGGCTTCAAAGCCATGGGGGCTGCCTCCCGTCAGTTCAAAAGCGTAACTCAACTGCTCAAACCAGAGCGCCTGGAAGCGCCGGCACAACCGAAACGGCAATTCGATCTGTCGCTCACTGAAGAACAAAATATGATGCGCGACAGTGTCAGGGGGTTTGCAACTGACGTATTACGTCCCGCCGCTCCCAAAAGCAACGACGACTGTGCTTTAAGCCAGGATTTATTAACTCAAGCCAACGACTTGGGTTTAACTTACTTCGCCGTTCCGGAAAACCTGGGCGGCGCTGCCACGGAACGGTCTCCCGTCACCAGCATGTTAATAGCAGAAGATCTGGCTTATGGTGATATGGGACTGGCGGTCTCCATACTATCGACCATCGGCGTTGCGAACGCACTGACTCAATGGGGAAGCGCATCGCAGCAATCCAAATATTTACCTGCCTTTCTGGAAGAGAATACATTGCAGGCGGCAATCGCTGTCAATGAGAAGCGACCGTTATTTGATCCCAATCATTTAACGACAACGGCAACCGAAAACAGCAGTGGATACCTGTTAAATGGCGACAAAACCATGGTACCGCTGGTTGAGACAGCAGAGTTGTTTTTAATAGCTGCCATGCTCAACGGCAAGCCGAGGCTATTTATCGTTGAAAGTGGCAGCGAGGGTTTAAGCATTGAGAAAAAACCCAACATGGGTGTGCGCGCCGCCGCCATGGGCGACATACAGCTATCCCAGGTAGCGGTGAGCAAAGACGCGCTACTCGGCAGTGACGATTTTTGCTACACGAGTTTTATCAATCTGGCACGTCTGGCGTGGTGCGCAGTTGCGGTGGGAACAGCACAAGCCGTGTTGGACTACGTTATTCCCTACTGTAATGAACGCATTGCCTTCGGCGAACCCATTAGCCACCGCCAGTCAGTGGCGTTTATGATCGCGAATATCGGGATCGAGCTGAACGCCATGCGTTTAATGGTTAGCCGCGCTGTCGCACTGGCAGAACACGGCAAGCCATTTGCCCGCGAAGCCTATCTGGCGCGGGTACTCTGTGCGGAGAAATCCATGGAAATCGGCACCAACGGCGTGCAGCTACTCGGTGGACACGGCTTCACTAAAGAACACCCGGTGGAGCTGTGGTATCGGGATCTGCGAGCCATCGCGGTCATGGATGGCGGTTTGCATCTTTAGAGGGATAATACGATGAATCTTGAACTACCAAAAAAGTTAAAAGTTCTGGGCGATATGGCCCAAAATCTATCGGTTGAAATGTTACGCCCCATATCGCGCAAATACGATTTAGCAGAGCACGAGTACCCTAAAGAACTGGACCTGGTGTCATCAATGCTCGACGGCATGAATGATGGTGAAGGGGGTGCCGGGGTCGGAGCAGACCAGTCCAAACAAAAAGCCGATAAGAACGCGGGAATACGCAACGGCGCCAATATGGCGGCCGTGGTCGGCATTCAAGGATTTTGTTGGGGCGATGTGGGTTTACTGCTCACATTACCCCGCCAAGGTTTGGGTAACGCCGCTATTGGTGCGGTAGCAAATGAAGAACAATCCAAGCGCTTCCAGGGCAAGTGGGCAGCCATGGCGATCACCGAACCGGGAACGGGGTCGGATTCAGCCAACATCAACACCACTGCACGCCTGGACGGCGATCACTACATATTGAATGGCGAGAAGATTTTTGTGACCGCCGGAGAACGTGCCGATATTGTTGTGGTCTGGGCATCGCTGGATAAACAGGCCGGACGCGCCGCCATCAAATCGTTTGCAGTGGAGCGCGGAACTCCGGGAATGGAAGTCACCCGCCTGGAACACAAACTTGGTATCAAAGCCTCAGATACGGCCTCCATTAGCTTTTCAGATTGTCGAGTACATAAAAGCAATTTGCTGGGTAACCCGGAGATCGACACCAAGCAAGGTTTTGGTGGCGTCATGCAAACCTTTGATAACACCCGTCCATTAGTCGCGGCAATGGCAGTCGGGGTTGCGAAAGCTGCACTGGATCGCACCAAGGCGTTATTGAAAGACAGTACACCATTGGATTACAGCAAACCAATCTATAACAGCAGCGCTGCCGAAGCGGAATTCTACCGCATGGAAGCTGACTGGGAAGCGGCTCGCCTGCTAACCTTGCAAGCAGCATGGATGGCGGATAATGGTCTGCCCAATTCCATGGAAGCGTCTATGGCTAAAGCCAAAGCAGGACGCACTTGTAACGGGATCACCCTGAAATGCGTGGAGCTGTGTTCCGGTTTGGGTTATAGCGAAGATGAGCTGTTAGAAAAATGGTCCAGGGATTCTAAAATTCTGGACATCTTTGAAGGCACACAACAGATTCAGCAATTGATCGTTGCGCGCCGCCTACTCAACCTGTCTTCATCTGAATTAAAATAAGATAACGTTCAACCTTTTTTCAGGGGTCACCCCCGCTTTTCCAAGTGGCCCCTGCCGGAAAATTAAAGCTAAAATCAAAGTTAAATCTTGAACAACCCGTTTTTCAAAAAACCGATTGAGTTAAACCATCACGACTACGAACCAAAACCACCACTCCGCGCTGCACCCGCCTCTCATAACAACGCCGAACATACAACGGATCCCCGCGGCCTCTTTACCCCTAAAAGCGCCTCAAGTTTCGACAATGCCAACCTGTTTCAAGTTTCAGAAAAGACTTGCACATCAGGGCCATTGCTAGATCTGCTTCACACCTTCTGCGGGAACAACTGTTTACCCTAACTTCACTAAACCCGGTAGCGGCAAGTTAAATTTTTATACAAAGGAGGCAGTTTAAATGGATCGAACAAATCCGCCAGGAAAAGGTTGGCGCAATGCGCTGAAATACGCAGGCGGCGTCACCAGCGTCGGTGTTGCCTTGGCAACGTTTTCGAACAGTGCAGCAGCAAGCTGTGAATACAAAATTATTACCGAATGGAACTCCGGATTTTTAGCCAACATCCGCGTAACGAACGACACATCTTCGACAGTGGACGGCTGGGACGTAAACTGGCTCTTTAACGGCGACAACCGCGTAAGAAATTCCTGGTCAGCGATGATCGAGGGTGATAATCCGCAAACCGCGCGCAACCGATTCTGGAACGGTACCCTATCACCGGGCGAATCTGTAACATTTGGTTTTGTGGGAAAATCCGCAGGAGCCACAGAGATTCCTGAACTGAGCGGCAGCTTATGTAACGGCGATCCGGTTGTAGATGATCCTGTTGTAGATGATCCCGTTGTAGACGATCCTGTTGTAGATGATCCCGTTGTAGACGATCCTGTTGTAGATGATCCCGTTGTAGACGATCCTGTTGTAGATGATCCCGTTGTAGATGATCCTGTCTCCGGCGGAGAAGGTATGTTTCGGGTCAACTCGTCCGGGCAGATCACTAAAAATGGTCAGGCTTTCCCGCTCCAGTGCGGTAACTGGTTCGGCCTGGAAGGCCAGCATGAACCCAATAATGCCGAAAAGAATGCAGGTGGGGCACCGTTAGAACTCTATGTCGGCAATATGTGGTGGGCTAATGGAGGTCAGGGTACCGGTCGTACTATTGAACAAACCATGAAAGAAATTTCAGCGCAGGGTATCAACACCGTGCGGCTACCAATTGCACCTCAAACATTGAACGCGGATGACCCCCAGGGCCAGGACAGTGTTATGAAGAACCATCAATCAGTGCGTTCCGGCAACGCACGGCAATCGATGGAAAACTTTATCACCCTTGCGGATCAAAATAATATTGAAGTCATTATCGATATCCACTCCTGCTCGAACTACGTTGGCTGGCGCGCAGGCCGCCTGGATGCAACCCCGCCCTACGCAGATGCGAATCGCGAAGGCTATGACCTAACCCGTGAAGAATACGCCTGTGGACCCGCCGGCCCAGGGGTGACCGTTCAGGATTACAACGAAAGCATTTGGCTGGATAACTTGCGTGAAATCGCGGGATTACAGGAAAAGCTCGGTGTCGACAATATCATCGGCATCGATATATTCAACGAGCCCTGGGATTACACCTGGGAAGAGTGGAAAACGCTGGCAGAGCATGCGTATCAAGCCATCAATGAGGTTAACTCCGACGTACTGGTTTTTGTAGAAGGAGTGGGTGCTTCCACATCCGACGGCACCAAAGTGCCCCACGGTGACGAGTCCTCAAATCCCAATTGGGGTGAAAACCTTTACATGGCGGGCACACAGCCGCTGAATATTCCCAAAGATCGATTAGTGTTATCACCCCATACCTATGGACCATCCGTATTCGTGCAAAACCAGTTTATGGATCCGGGCCAACCAGAATGTGCGAATTTAGAGGGCGACGAAGCGGGTCGGGCTGACTGCAATATCGTGATAGACCCCGCCAAATCCGAAGCAGGCTGGCAGGAGCACTTTGGTTATCTTAAGGATCAGGGCTATGCACTGGTGGTCGGAGAATTCGGTGGCAACATGGATTGGCCTAACAACACCAGAGCAGCAGAACAGGCCATGTGGAGCCATGTTCAACCCGGTGTGGATCAGCAGTGGCAAAAAACCTTTGTAAACTATCTGGTGGAAAAAGAAATTCCTGCCTGCTATTGGTCCATCAATCCGGAGTCCGGTGACACCGGTGGATGGTACAACCACGCGTATGTACCTGACGTTAATGAATCTGGCTGGGGCACCTGGGAAGGCATGGACCCGCGCAAAACCAGCTTACTTAAAACCTTGTGGGGCACTCAGTAAAGCGCCCTTTGGAATACATAAACCGGGCGAATCCCTGATGCGTCCGGTTTATGCTTTTAAATTAATATCATGATCACCTGGAAACGACCAACCGCACTTGGCACTCTAACCCAATCCCAATTTGCCGAAGTAATCGGCAAGAAAGAAAGCCATTACCAAAACACCGGAAAAGTAGCCGAGATAAACTGTTTTATTACGCTGGTTTAGGTTACCAAAATAGACAAACAGGATAGCGATAATAAAATTGATTGCAGCCCAAAGGACATTCAACACCGGAGAGGATAACCCCACACCCGGCGGATCGGAAAACGGCGAAGGAAAAGGTCTTCCGCTGACACCGTTAACAAAATGGGGTACTACATTCACAAAAAACACCCCGGCTAAAAAAGCTAAAATAAAGTCCTTGCCACGTGTTGCCATCGCCATCTGATACCCCCGCCGAATGATCCGTTATTATTAATTATTCAAGTCCGGCTTCTCGCCCACAGTCCGATCCAGCCAGTTAATCATCTCCCAGGATGCATGTAAAACAGTCTCTTCCCCACGATAAACATGCTCCTCAAACGGTAATTCAACATAGCGAACGGTCACCCCCTCTCCTACCAACGCATGAAAAAATCGCCGGGCCTGGATGGTGGGCGTGCCCGGATTGGGATCAGCACCGCCATGTACCAATAGAATGGGCTTTTTATATTGGTTGGCGCTGAAAAACGGAGAAATTTTCGCATAATAATCTTCTGCATCCCAAAAGGAGCGCGTCTCATGCTGAAACCCGAACGGTGTCAAGGTACGGTTATACGCACCGGACATCGCGATCGCTGTCGCAAAGCGATCAGAATGAATCAGCAAATTAGCCGCTGAAAAAGCACCAAAACTGTGCCCTCCGATGACGATCCGTTTGGGATCACTGATACCTTCCTCTACTAAATAGTCCACCAACGATTCCGCACCGGTGACGAGTTGCGGAAGATAAACATCGTCATTGTCCTGGGTGTGAACGATCGGTAGTTTAGGGTAATTTATTACGACATAACCGGCCAGCGCTGCTGCGACCGGTGACACCCCTTTGATCCGATGATATTGAAATTGCCTGGCGTCCGCCCTTGCAGCCTTTTCGGGACCTTCAAATTCGCGGGGGTAAATCCAAATCAACGTTGCTAAGGGTTTCTTGCCGGCATTGGGGGGCAGATACATTAATGCCGATAATTTCAGACCATCTTGGCGTTTATAGGTGATTCGCTTGCGGACGATCTTATCCAACTGCGGATAGGGATTCGGGGTTTTGTAAATAGTCGTCGCTTTATTACCCGCTACACGAACCAGCTGCGGAGCATCAGTGGCGCTTTCCCGGGAGGTCAACAAAACCTCACCCTCCTTATCTAGTATGGCTATCACCGGCTCATAAACCCCGGCCTCAGCCGTGAACAGGCGACGTTGCTCACCGCTATGCAGATTGACTTCGGTCAGAGAAGGCCGAGGGGCATCGTGGTTGAGGCCATCCGTTACTAAAAAGATCCGCTGCTTGGTTTCCAGGGCAGGCCCCTGTCGCCCATTCACACGTATCGCATTGCTGCCGTCACCCTGGTCCCGTGTGCCCTGCCAAACCCGCCGAACGCCCGCCTTCAGCACTGCGTACACCGCGACCTCGTCCGGTTTGTTTGTGGCGGCAATAAACCAAGGTGTTCCCGCACTACTCCAGCCGAATTCCTTTATCGGATAATCACTAATGGCGACGGTTTCCGCCCCATCCACACCCACCTCAAACGGGGCCCGTAATCGCTTCCAAATATAAGTTGCGGCGCCGCTGGCATCCACTCTGCGCTGGATGAAACCCGCGGTAACCGGTAAATTCGGTGCCCACTCAATGGATTTCGGATCTGCTCCTTCCCCACCCTCTTCGTCCGGCTGTAAGCCGAAACCGAATGCCGCGGACTGATACAACCGTTTCGAGGATTGCAAATCCCAGACTTCAACCTGACTCGGAAACTGTTTGGCCGGAACCAGATGGGAATACGAGGATTGTAGCCGGGTGATGATAACGAATCGCCCCTGCGGAGCTGCTTCAAATTCGGTAATCATGCCACCCGCAATCCGCGTCGGCACGACTTTTTTATCTGTATAAAGGTGCGCCAGATCGCTGGCAAAATAATAATCGAATTGTGCCGACGAGGATTGATCCTTTAATAAGTTTGAATAGGTGCGCGTAGGCAGCGCCTGGCCTGTATGTTCAACTACAATCGGCGACACTCCGGTTTGCGGCGCTCTCCCCTGCTTCAACGGCCTCATACGGCACAGCAGCGATTCCTCTGTCGTCCACTGGCATGGATTACCCCAAGCAGCGTTCACCCTGGTGGACAGCATAGTCTGCTGACGGGACTCGATATTATAAATCAAAAATTGCGATGGCTTGCCCGGCTCGACTTGCAATGCAGAAAGGTATTTACCCGATGGTGAAAACTGAACAAAGGCGAACCGGGCAGCACTACGTGAATCGCTTCCGGCTCGCCATTGCCGGGGGGATGTGGCTTTCTGAGGGTTGGAGCTGATGATCTCTACCCGCTCCACCAACGCATCCAGACCGGTAATCCCAGTCACCGGATCATAACGATAGCCGGCCAAACCCAGCCTGGGTGTCTGCATGCGCTGTTGGTCGATCACCCCCTCGTAATGTAGCAACGCAATTTTTTCTGCCGCCACATGAATAACCGGTGTGGGCGGTTCAGCCGTTAGCAGTAAACGGCTGATCTCTTGCGCCGGCCGCTTAAATCCTTCCGACGCTGTTCCCGGTGCTGCATCGCTCACCGCCATGAATGTCACTAAAAAAAGTGCTATAGCGGGTTTAAGCACGTTCTTTTTCATCTACCCATCCCTGGATTTGAAACGATTTTTAGCACATCTATTGGCTTATATAGGCATCACAGTCCAGCCGCCAATCTGGTGCCCTGGTTAATAGCACGCTTCGCGTCCAGTTCGGCCGCCACATCGGCACCGCCTATAACGTGCACGGTAACGCCTTGCGCCTGCAACTGATCCGCCAGCTCCCGCAGTGGTTCCTGGCCGGCACAGATCACCACATTATCCACCGCCAGTATTCGTTTGGAGCCGTTCATCGTGATATGCAAACCCTGATCGTCTACCCGATCGTATTGCACCCCTGCCAGCATCTCGACGTTTTTCTTGCGCAATTGAGTGCGATGAACCCAGCCACTGGTTTTTCCCAGATCTTTACCCAACGAGGTCAGTTTGCGTTGCAACAAATATACCTGCCTTGGGCTCTGCGCCACTCGTTCCGGCACCATACCGGAACGATGTTGCAACTGGGTATCGATTCCCCACTCCTGATACCAATGCTGTTGTTCGTCTTCTACAGGCGTGTGTGTCAAAAATTCACTTACATCGAAACCGATACCACCGGCACCAATCACCGCAACTGAACTTCCAACCGGCTTCCGATCTCGGATCACATCGATATAGCTCAATACTTTGTCATGATCAATGCCGGGTATGGGCGGTGTACGCGGAATAATACCGGTAGCCACAATCACTTCATCGTAGGTCGTGAGATCCTGAAGCGTGGCTTTCTTATTAAGCTGCAAATCAATATCCCATTTTTCTATCATGGCAGAAAAATATCGCAGGGTTTCCGCGAAGTCTTCCTTACCCGGAATCTGCTTGGCTATATTAAACTGCCCGCCAATTTTATTATCCGCTTCAAACAACGTCACCTGATGTCCGCGTTCCGCTGCGGCCGTTGCTGCCGCCAAACCGGCTGGACCTGCACCCACTACGGCAATTTTCTTTTTCGATTGGGTCGGCAATAGCCGCAATTCAGTTTCGTGGCAGGCCCGTGGGTTCACCAGACAACTTGCCCGTTTGTTTTTAAATGTATGGTCCAAACAGGCTTGGTTACAGGCGATACAGGTATTTATCTCATGACTTTTTCCCGCTTCGGCTTTGGCGACAAAATAAGGATCAGCCAAAAAGGGACGCGCCATGGACACCATATCTGCCTGCCCTGAAGCTATAACCTCTTCTGCCAATTCCGGTGTATTAATCCGGTTACTGGCACACACGGGCACAGTCACTGCCTGTTTTAATTTTTCGGTGGCAAAGGTGAATGCGCCGCGCGGCACCGAGGTCACGATGGTTGGTATCCTGGCTTCGTGCCAGCCGATACCGGTGTTAAAAATATTCACACCTTCTGCCTGCAGGGCGATTGCCAACGCTTCCACTTCTTCCCAGGTTTGACCGCCTTCCACCAGGTCCATCAGCGAAATCCGGTAAACAATTATAAATTCCGGCCCCACTTCCCGGCGAATCGCCCTCACCACCTGCAACGGAAAGCGCATTCTGTTTTCAACGTTACCGCCCCATTTATCCGTCCGGTTATTAGTCCGTTGGGCCAGAAACTGATTGATCAGGTAGCCTTCGGAACCCATCACCTCGATGCCGTCATAGCCGGCAAACTGCGCCAATCCCGCCGCCTTGGCGTAATCGTCTATCGTTCCCTGAATTCGCTTGGCACTCATTTTTGACGGACGGAATGGTGTGATTGGGGATTTGATTCCGGAAGGCGACACACTATAAGGGGTATATCCATAACGACCGGCGTGTAATAACTGCAACGCAATTCTGCCACCTTCATTGTGAACCTTAGCGGTGACATGGCGATGCATCAGAGCCGTCGCAGCGTTGTCCATGCGCGACCCCAACGGCAACAACTCACCCCGTCTATTCGGGGAATAACCACCGGTAACGATCAAACCCACTCCGCCTCGGGCCCGTTCCGCAAAATAGTGCGCCAGCTTATCAATGTGATAAAAGCGATCTTCGAGGCCTGTGTGCATGGATCCCATCAAAACTCGGTTACGTAAGGTGGTGAAGCCTAAATCAAGCGGTTGAAGCAAATTAGGGTAATGTGGGTTCATGAACTCTCCTCATTCATTGTGGTGCGATTCCCGTTATAGCTATCCTAGCTCAGTAGAGGTCAGCTGTATGCCCTAGCGATTGGCCCGACTGCACAGTCTGATACCTGGACTCAAAGGCAAGCATAACCAGGATCATGATTAATCTGCGGACACAAAAAAAGGCGACCCGGGTGGATCGCCTTTGCCAGCACAGGGCATTACTTACTTCTCGAGAATTGCGGTAACGCCTTGCCCGCCCGCCGCACAGATGGATATCAATCCGCGACCGGAGCCTTTTTCGTTCAATAATTTTGCCAGTGTATGCACAATGCGGGCACCGGTTGCAGCAAAGGGATGACCTGCTGCCAATGATGAACCCTTAATGTTCAGCTTGCTACGATCAATGCTGCCGAGCACGCCATCATGGCCCAGACGTTCCTTGCAGAATTTCTCATCTTCCCAAGCTTTCAGTGTATACAACACCTGGGCAGCAAAGGCTTCATGAACCTCGTAGAAATCGAAATCCTGCAAGGTAATGCCGGCACGATCCAGCATGCGCGGTACTGCGTATGCCGGGGCAATCAGCAAACCTTCTTTCTTGCCTACGAAATCCACCGCTGCAGTTTCACAGTATGTGATATACGCCAGTATCGGTAAGCCACGTTCTTTGGCCCACTCTTCCGTCGCTAGCAGTACAGAGGATGCGCCATCTGTTAATGGCGTTGAATTAGCTGCCGTCATAGTACCGTTTTCTCGGTCAAAAACGGGTTTTAGCGACGCTAGTTTTTCCAGGGTGGTATTCCCACGCAGGTTATTGTCACGATCCAGCCCCATATAGGGGGTGATCATATCGTCAAAAAAACCTTCATCGTACGCTTTTGCCATATTCACATGACTGTTATACGCGAGCAGGTCCTGCTCATCCCGGGGAATGTTCCATTCCTTTGCCGTAATCTGACAATGCTCTCCCATCGCCAAACCGGTGCGCGGCTCTGAGTTGGCAGGAATCAGCGGCATCAAATCCTTGGGTCGAAGCTTCGCTAATAACTTCAATCTGTCCGGCGTAGTCTTTGCCCGGTTTAGATCCAATAAGATCTTTCGTAAGCCTTCACTTACACCGATCGGGGCGTCAGAAGTGGTATCCACACCGCAAGCAATAGCACAATCAATTTGGCCCAGGGCAATTTTATTTGCCACCAGGATAGCCGCTTCAAGTCCCGTGCCACACGCCTGTTGCACGTCATAACACGGGGTTTCCGGTGCTAACTGTGTGCTTAATACGGATTCACGAACCAAGTTGAAATCACGGGAGTGTTTCATAACTGCACCGCCGGCAACTTCACCCATCAACTCCCCGGCCAGCTTATACCGTTCAACCAACCCATTCAGCGCAGCCGTCAGCATGTCCTGATTACTGGCATGGGAATAGACTGAGTTGGAACGGGCGAAAGGAATACGATTTCCACCAATAATGGCTACTTTACGGACTTTATCTACTTTCATGGAACGGCTTCCTGTTGAAATTCGCCCGATAATACGGGCGTAACTGATTGAGTTGCGTACTAAAAAAAGGTACGGAAAAAAGTCTAATCTAAGTCAGCATCGGCAAGCAAACCACAACCTGGTGATCGATACCTGCTTTGATGGAGGCTAGTGTACATAGGTACAGTCAACTAACATTGGCACAACTGACCCGATCCCTCCTAACACTGGTCAATTCAAATTTCCACACAACTACTTTAATATACCTGCCACTTGTCACACAACGTACTTTACACAGGATCCGACCCATGGCCGACGTTTATGAATCCATGCTCAGCAGCAATGTTGGACGCTCCATTCTCAGTTCTCTGAATCTACCTGTTCCCACTGAATTAGAACGTCACTCACAAGCTCAGACTTCGTTCGTGACGGGCAACGTATTAATTGGCGCAGCCCCCGGCGGACGTATGGCAGAGTCCATCGCCAGCACGTTGAAGAACAGCGCAGCCAGCGTCCAGGTTGCCAACAACGCTTCCGCTCTGCCTGAAATCAAAGCCGCCGCAGAAAAAGCGGAATTGAAGCTGACCGAAATTGATGTCAGCGCCGAATCAGCTAAATTCAAGGCACTGGTATTTGATGCCACCGGTATTGAAAACAGTGAGCAAACCAAAGAACTGTATGACTTCTTCCATCCGGTCATCCGCAAGCTACACAGTAGCGCCCGTGTGGTGATCGTGGGTCTGCCACCGGAATCCTGCAAAGCCAACCCTCGCCAACAAATCGCCCAACGCGCCCTCGAAGGCCTGGTGCGGTCCATCGGCAAAGAGATCGGCAAAAAAGGCGCTACCGCGAATTTGGTTTACGTTGCCAAACAAGCGGAAAAAGCAGCCGAATCGGCATTACGCTTTTTCCTTTCACCCAAGTCAGCCTTCGTTGATGCGCAGGTACTACGCGTAAGTAAAGCGAAAGCAGTGGAAAACGATTTCAACTGGAACCTGCCATTGACAGATAAGGTAGTGCTGGTGACCGGCGCATCACGGGGTATCGGCGAAGCGATCGCAGGCGTGATGGCACGGGACGGTGCCAAAGTGGTGTGTCTTGACGTACCCCAGGCAAAAGACGATCTGCAAAAAGTAGCAGACCGTCTAAACGGCGGCATTATCGCCATTGATATAACCGACCCCGAAGCACCTGCAAAGATCGCAAACACCCTGAAAACCGAATACGGCGGCGTCGATGTTGTGGTTCACAATGCCGGAGTAACCCGGGATAAAACGCTGGGCGGCATGCCGCCTCACATGTGGGAGATGGTCATTAACATCAACCTGTCCGCTGAAGAACGTATTAACGACGCACTACTGGAATCAGAAACCATCAACCCCGGTGGCCGGATCGTTTGCGTTTCTTCCATGAGCGGCATTGCAGGGAATTTCGGTCAGTCTAACTACGCCGTTTCCAAAGCCGGTGTGATCGGCATGGTGGATGCTTTCGCCCCTATACTGGCAAAGAAAGATATTACGATTAATGCGGTGGCGCCGGGCTTCATTGAAACACAAATGACCGCCGCCATTCCGTTCGCAACCCGGGAAGCCGGCCGTCGGCTCAACTCATTAAAACAAGGCGGCTTACCTGTTGATGTGGCTGAGGCCATCGCATTCTATTCCAGCCCTGCTTCCGCAGGTGTGAATGGCAATACCATCCGGGTGTGCGGGCAGAATTTGCTGGGTGCATAAGGTCACGCAGACCGCCTATGTCCAAGTAGCTTGCATTAAATAGTAAACCGTATGCTCTATTACATTTAAGAGGCCATTAATGGCTTCTTAAATGTATATGTAGACCTCATGACCAGACCCACTAGCGCTAACAGTGCCCTCTAACGATCACCTGCTATAAAACAGAACATCACATCATTAAGGCATTTGCGCTGTAGATTATCCAGATAGACAAGCCCACCACCATCACGATAATCAGGGCAGTGAATAGGAAAGCGAATGTATTCACTTTACCTTCTCCTGAAAAATCCAAATGCAGAAAATATTTAAGGTGCACAACAATCTGTAAAACCGCCATAGCGACCACGCTTGCCAGAGTAGCACTTCGCGGCAGTATCCCGGTCATAACTATCCCGAATGGAACGCCGGTCAAAACAACGGATAATAGGAAGCCGATCAAATAGGACTTAATGGCACCATACGATCCGGGCTGCGCCAGCTGATGAGGATGGTGAATCCCTGGGACATCCGTGTTCAGGGGGTTACTGATAACACTGCTGATTGAATCACTCATTGGACGGCTCCCATTAAATAGACGACGGTAAAAACACAAATCCATACAACATCAAGAAAATGCCAGAACAAGCTCAGACAGCTCAGGCGAGTTACAGTTTGATTACCAAATCCTCGCGTCATTACTTCGAGCATCATAATGAACATCCAGATTAAACCCGCAGCGACATGCAAGCCGTGCATTCCCACCAAGGTGAAGAATGAAGACAGAAACGCACTACGCTGAGGTCCGTGCCCCTCGCTGATAAGATGGTGAAATTCATTCACCTCCATAGCAATAAAGACGCAACCCAATACAAAGGTGACCAGCAACCAGAACAATGTGACAGCGCGGTTCTGGTTGTGGGCGCCCAGCAAAGCAAAACCATAAGTGATGCTACTGAATAACAAAGCTGCGGTTTCAATCAGCACATAATCCAGTTCAAAAATGTCCTTACCTGAAACACCACCGGCCGTATTCATATAGAGCACGGCGTAGGTGGCGAATACCGCTGCAAACAAAATACAGTCCGTCATTAGATAGAGCCAGAATCCGAACAGTGTATTACCGCCAGTATCCTGGTGTGTCACTGGTTGGTTGCCAGCGTTAACAGAGCCATGGACGGAGGAAATACGCTGACCCCCTGCATCTCCTGTGGCTACATTCATCGATACCGTGCTCATGATGCCTCTCCCGGTACCTGCGCCAAATGGGCGGATTCGATGTGCTTTATCTCATCGGGTAAAACGTAGTAGTCCACATCGTTGCTATAAGCCCGCAACAAGAAGAAGATGAAAGAGCCGATCAGTCCTGCAATGGCCAACCACCAAATATGCCAGATGGTGGCAAAGCCCGCTGCTGTGATCGCCCCTGCCATTAAAATACCTGCGGAAGTATTTTTCGGCATATGGATCGGTGCGTAATGATCCTGTTTCTGATAGGCGGTACCGGCTTCTTTCATATCCGTAAACGCGTCGATATCCTGAACTACCGGTAACTGCGCAAAGTTATAATATTGTGGCGGTGACGCTGTAGACCATTCCAGGGTATGACCATTCCAGGGGTCACCCGTTGTATCCGGATTCAGTTCACGATCACGAAACGCTACCCAGAGCTGTACAAACTGCAAAATAATGCCTGCAAAGATAATCAGGGCGCCCACTGCGGCGATGTATAACCAGATATTCCAATCCGGATTATTGGTCTGGTTTAAACGCCTTGTCATGCCCAGAAATCCAAGTACATATAGCGGCATAAAAGCGACATAGAACCCAACCTGCCAACACCAGAATGAGGCTTTACCCAACCGTTCATTCAAATGGAATCCGGTGGCCTTGGGGAACCAATAGCTGAAACCCGCGAGGTAACCGAATACCGCGCCACCGATAATAGTGTTATGGAAATGCGCAATCAGGAACAGGCTGTTATGCAATACGTAATCCGCACCCGGTACCGCCAGCAACACGCCGGTCATTCCACCGATGGTAAACGTCACCATAAAACCCAGTGTCCACAACACCGGAACCGTGATGCGTAATCGCCCGCGAAACATGGTGAATATCCAGCTGAATAATTTTACTCCGGTAGGCACTGCTATGATCATGGTCATAACACCAAAAAACGCATTTACGTTGGCGCTCGACCCCATGGTAAAAAAATGGTGCAACCAGACAACAAAACCCAACACAGAAATGGCACCGCTGGCCCAGACCATGGAGGTATAGCCGAACAATCGCTTTGAACTAAAAGTGGAAATGACTTCTGAGAAAATTCCGAACGCCGGTAAAATCAGGATATACACTTCAGGATGCCCCCAAGCCCAGAACAGATTGATGTACATCATGGCGTTGCCACCACCGGAATTCGTGAAAAAGTGAAAATCCAGGTACCGGTCAAGGGTTAGCAAACCTAACACGGCAGTGAGAATCGGAAACGAAGCGACGATCAAGATATTGGCCCAGGTGCAGGCCCAAGTGAAAATCGGCATCTGCATCAGCTTCATACCGGGCGTACGCATTTTGAATACTGTTACCAGAAAGTTGACTCCGGTCAACAGCGTACCGATACCGGAAATCTGCAACGCCCAGATATAATAATCCACTCCGACTCCCGGACTAAACGAGAGCTCAGAAAGGGGCGGATAGGCCAGCCAGCCGGTCTTGGCAAATTCACCCAAACCCAGTGAAATATTGATTAACACTGCGCCAGCGGCTGCCAACCAAAAGCTCAGATTATTCAGAAACGGGAAGGCGACGTCCCTCGCACCGATCTGCAGTGGCAACACGATGTTCATCAAACCGATCATAAACGGCATCGCCATGAAAATGATCATGATGATGCCATGCGCAGTAAAGATTTGGTCGTAATGTTCCGGTGGCAGATAGCCAGGCGAGCCATTGGTCGCCAGTGCCAATTGTGCACGCATCATCAATGCATCCGAAAACCCACGAATCAGCATGACTAAAGCCAACGTAATATACATTACGCCCAGGCGTTTATGATCCACGGAAGTAAGCCAGTCAAACCAGAGAACACCCCACTTTTTATAGCGGGTAATCAAGATAGTTACGCCCAGTCCGACTGCCGCGACAATCGCCAAAGTAACCATAATAATCGGCTCGTGGTAGGGAATGGCATCTAAAGTGAGCTTTCCGAATAACGTCATAACGATTCCTCCACCCGGGGTTGGGCTTGAGCAAGATGATCCATTGAGTGCGGGTGTGCTGTATCTGGGTTGTCGTGCATATATTTCATAACAATCTGTTGAAACAGGCCTTCACTCACCTGGCTGTAATATTGCACAACATTGTTTTTGCTCGGCTCGGCTAATGCCTGATAACTGGCGGGTGTTAAGACTTGATCGCAAACCTTTCGTTGTTCAACCCATTGATCAAAACCGGATTGAGCGGGTGTCGCTATCGCCTTGAATTTCATGCCGGTAAAGCCCGCGCCACTGTAATTGGCCGATATGCCTTCGAAGCTGCCCGGCTCATCGGCAATCAAATGCAGCTTGGTTGTCATACCGGCCATCGAATAAATCTGACTACCCAACTGCGGAATAAAGAATGAGTTCATGGTGGTATCAGAGGTAATTTTGAACTCCACCGGTACGCCGGCGGGAAAGACCACTTCATTCACCGACGCAATGCCCTGATCAGGATAGATAAATAACCACTTCCAATTCAGCGACACAACTTCGATAGTCAGGTGGTCTTTTTCATGAGTGAGCTTTTTGTAAGGATCCAGCGCCTGGGTCGATTGCCAGGTAATGGTAGCCAGAATGGCGATGATCAGAATGGGTATAAACCAAACCACAATTTCGATTTTTTTCGAATGGGACCACTTCGGCATATACACTTCATGCTCACGACCGTCACGGTATTTCCAAGCGAAATACAAGGTCAGAAGAATCACCGGGATAACAACCAGCAGCATTAATACTGTCGAGAGTATAATTAAGTATTTTTCGTCGGCGCCCACCTGACCTTTGGGGTCAAGCACGCCCCCGCTACATCCAGATAGCACGCCAAACACTGTCGCTACAGCAACATTTTTAAAGTTACGGGTCAACAAAGGGAATTTCCTCTACCCAAGAGGTTTACAACATCTGCAGCCCGCCAGCGAGCAGCAGCACAAAAACCGAATTTCAGTCGAGGGGATTCTGGCTAGTCCGCAAAGGGGTTCCGGTTTTTACCTGAACCGATGGGGAAATACAGAATCAGAGAGGAACCGCAGGGGGCGCGCGACACCCGTGTGCGGATTGCGGAACAGTACGAAGATGAGTCGTATGAAGCGACAAACGAGAGGAATAGGTTCGCATTCCGGCACGAAGGGCAGGAACGGGATTGAACAGCTGCAAGCAACCTTCAATCAAATGGGGTTGGAATAATAAAGCCCAGGTAAAACTGAGGGCAATAATAAGATCCGCAGCGAAGAGCGCGTTATCTGTTGAGGCTAAAAGAAATTCGACGATACCAAATAAGCCACCGCAATAACTGAACACCAGATTGACGCCGACAACCAGGATAGTCAAAGCGCCCAAACGCTCTGCAAATGTCCTCCAGTCATGGGAAAACATAGCGTTCCGTAACGTTTCTTTGGCGTGGTTACTGCGTTCAGTCAACATCAAATGAGACGCCCTGCTAATTTATTCACCTGAATAAATAAGGTATTTGTGGTGTGTCAGGTTACTCTCGCATTCAGAATATCCGCGAAATGGATGTTGGTATCAGGATAATTCCGACAAGACTCCAGCGGCGGGAAGCCTATCAAAAATCCCATAACCTTACAAAGCAATTTGTGGGGCTGTTACCACAACGGATCGCTGTAACTCAACAAGACTTCGTCAAAAGTAGTCCCATCGGGCTTAACTATCAATTGTTTGATGGTGAAACTATGTAACCGGATTGCCACAGGCACCCAGCGAAAACCGGGTTGACCACGGCTTCAATCCCGGGCTTTGGTTTTGCGGTACTCCACAGGCGTCTGCCCCACCCAACGCTTGAACGCACGGTAAAACGTGCTTGGTTCAGAAAAGCCGGTTAGGTAAACAATTTCGTCGATCGACTCATCCGTTCTGGCCAACAGTTTTTTTGCAAGATTGCAGCGGTAATCAGCCAGTAATTGATTGAAATTGGTATCCACTTCCGCCAGCCTGGTACGCAAGCTTCTGGGCTTGATGCCCAGCCGGTCTGCCACCGTTTCCAGATTCGCATTACCTGACTCCAGCAACTCACCGATCAGCCGATACACTTTAGAAATAAAGTCCTGCTTTTCCAGTTTTGCGACATGCTCATTTGCCAGCTGTTCGTGTAATCTCAGCAATTCCGGCTGAGCATGAGCTGAAGGCACCTGCATACTTTCGGCGGTGAAATAGATCCGATTGGCCTCACACTGAAACTTTACCGGACAGGTGAATACCCGTCCGTACTCAGCCAGATTATGGCCGGCTGCATGTTCGAAATGAATCTCAAGTGGCTTGAACGCGCCCTCGGTGACATAGTCAAAAAACTTCAACACGGCGATCACCACACACTCGGTCAGGTGCCGATAACCGGCGCCGCTGGCAAAACCCACGTTTCCAACAAACAAACCTACTTCGTCTTGATCCAGATTTGCGTTGACGGCATCGCTCAGTAGACGCTGATAATTCAGAGCCCGCTTCAGGCCTTCTCCAAAGGTTTCGCTACTTAGGAACAAATACTCCAGCACCTGGCCCTTGAACACCGGAATTTTCTCACCCAAGTGCAAACCGATATCCGGGTCGTTTGCGACCTCCTCGATCACCGACCAAAAAAGCGTCTGAGCCGAATGAGGTGTGCGCAAATCTTTTTCTTCCAGTTGTTCGTGCTTCAGCCCTATGCGCTGCAGCACAACGGAAGTATCAATGCCCAGATCCTGCATAGCCGAGTAAGCGAGCCGAACCAGCACACCAGAGTCGGTAAGTCCGCTCATTCAATACCTTCTATTAGGAAATTAACTGTATGAATTTCGAGAAAAAAATACGACAAATATTGGGTAATGATAGTCACCACCTAGGCGATTGACAATAGAGACGCAGCCTGTGATTGACTGCAATGACTGCGTTCGATGCCCAGCTGGGCAATTACGGCGTACAATCTGCCCCATATAATCCTAAAAATCTATACCTAAATATTCAACGATCCTATTATATGGGCTTATATACGGGCTTATTTTACTAAACTATTAATCACTCTCAGGAACCCATGATGATGGCCACCATTGAACTGGAAAAAGCACCCTCCACCATGAGCTTGTATTACCGGGCAGTCACCGGCAAAAAAGCCGGAAAAATGCAGGGCGATACCCTTCCAACCATCAAAGCCAATCTGAAAGGCGTCTGCGCCGACCTGAAAAAACTCAACCAATACCGCAAAGTATGTGGCTTTCCGGTTTCCGGCAGCCTGCCGGTCACCTACCCCCATATTCTAGCTTTCCCGTTGCACATGGAAATATTAGTGAATCCGCTGTTTCCGTTCCCATTGTTGGGTTTGGTGCATGTTAAGAACGAAATCACGCAATATCGTGCTATCGGCAATCAGGAAGTGCTGGATATCGAATGCGAACTAACGGGGCCGGAAGCCGTTTCCAAGGGTTTGGAGTTCAGTATTCTGACGCGGGTCAGCGTGGGAGGGAAGTTGGTATGGGAGAGCACCAGCACCAATCTGTACCGCACAAAGCAAGGCGCTTCTGGCGCTAAAGAGGAAAAGAAAAAGAGTGACACGTTTTCGGCAGACAACATGGTTTATTGGGATGTACCGGAAAACACCGGCCGTCGCTACGCAAAAGTGTCCGGTGATTCCAATCTGATTCACCTCTACGCCGTCACTGCCAAGCTCTTCGGGTTTCCCCGCGCAATCGCCCACGGTATGTGGAACAAAGCCCATGTAATAGGCGCTCTCGATGAGCAACTACCAAACGGGCCCTTCCGGGTCAGCGTGGCCTTCAAGTTACCGGTTTTCTTACCGTCAGAAGTGCAGTTTCTTTATGCCAATACAGGCGACACCATTGAATTCCGGGTGAAAGACAAAAAAGGGGAAAAGCCGCACCTCTCCGGCACCATCCAGGCGCTTTAAGCAGACTTAGACATCAGGCCGTACCCACCTTCACAAGGTTGCGGCCTGCACCTTTGGCTTGATAAAGTCCGTTGTCTGCGCAGGCAATCATTTGTTCAACCGTATTGATATTATTTTGCTGCAGGTTCGCATCAAAGCACGCCACTCCGATGCTCACCCTCAAGGCGCGCTTTGTACAATCAATCAGCTCGATGGCGATACGGATTCGCTCTGCCAGTAAACTTCCGCCTTCCACATTAGTGCACGGCAAGATTACCGCAAATTCTTCCCCGCCGAAGCGAGCAACCAAGTCACCCGCTCTTAATTCGGTCACCAATGTCCGAGCGACCAGCTTGAGCGCCTGATCCCCTTCCGGGTGACCATAGTTGTCGTTGTATTCCTTAAAATGATCAATATCGATTAACAGCAAACACAATGGCTGCAGGGAGCGATAACACTGGGTAAACTCATGCTGAAGTCGCTCATCGAAAGAACGCCGATTATGGACTTTGGTCAAGCCATCCCGGATAGCCAGCTCCTTTAACTTCCGATTGGCTATCTCAAGCTCATTACGCTTTCGAAACAGTTCTTCCATTGCTTTTTTCTGCGAACTGATGTCGTTTATCTGAGATATGAAATAACGCGGACTGCCGTTTTCGTGCGTTACCATGGATACACTCAGCTGAACCCATACAATGGCGCCATTAGCATGAAAGTAACGTTTCTCCATCTGATAACTACTGCGCTTTCCATCCAGCATATCCTGCAAAAGATTCAGATCTTTATTCAGATCTTCCGGATGAGTAATCGCCTGAAAGTCCAAGGCCAGCAATTCGTCTTCTGTATACCCTACTATATCCAGCAAAGCCTGGTTAACCCGCAGCCAGTGCCCGTCTGTTGCCACCAAAGCCATTCCATTGGAGGCATATTTAAACGCACTTTCGAATAGCTCGATATTTTCATTCATTTTCTGGGTTGCGATTTGCCGACGCTGGTCCAATAGATCCCGCTCAATCACCTGACCGATCCCCAGCGCCATCAACTCCACCAGTTCAACATCTTCCTCGCAGAATGTTCTGGTATGGATTTCGGTATCTGTAAAATTCAGCGTTCCGTAAATTTGCTGCTCGACCCAAATCGGCGCTGCCAGATAGGTTTCCAGTTTTGCATTCTGATAAACAGGGTGCTGGCAACGATCCGGATCATTCCCCACCGCGTCGATTGCAATTGCCCGCTCTTCTTCCACAACCCAGGAACAATAGGTGTCCCCCAATGCAAATTGATCCCCTTCAGAGAATCCGCTATTGTCAGGAGCGACAGAGCGGATGGTATAGACATTGTTTTCGATGCGACTGGCTATACCAATTTTCATTCCCAGCAACTTCAACCCGGTTTCCAGGTAATCTTTATAAAGCGCGTTATAGTCTTTGTGTACTGAGAGACTCAGCCGGTACAGCTCGCGAAAGCGTAAAATTAGCTGCGCCGCAGAAATGGAATGATCGGGATCTGATGTTATCTCAGGTCTTAAGGTTTGCATTGCATTTGATGGCATAACTACCCGTCCGGCGCACCTTTCGTGACTCTTTATGAACTTGAAAATAATTTTAGCTGTATATTCAGCGTATTACCAAATAGCAGAAACAATTTCGCTATGATCGAAGTTAGTGTGGGGTTACACCCAATCTACGCACCATGGTACCAATAGCAAACCGTGAAAATATTCAGATATACTAGCGCTTCCTTCCAGAATCGTGCCAAATAGCTGTGAAAGTAAACGTATTACCCGCCGGATACCACATTGAGAACTTTTCTACGCTGCTCACTGCAGTGGCCCGTCAATACAGTGATTTGCTTTCAGAATCAGAGATTACGCTACACCGGCGCTTCGCCGAATGCAGCTATGAGGCAAAAAGCCTTTACGTGCGTTTACTTACCCGAAAAGGCCCTCTTTTTCGCATCGACAAAATACAGTATCAAGATATAAAAACCCCAAGAGATGCCCTTGCCGAGCTTCGATTGTTGAATTTGGTCCGAGAAAATCCCCCTGCTGAGACGGAGGAATTGTGCCATTTGTTCACTAAAGCAGAGCTGCTTCGACTTGTTACCGTTACCGGCGCATCCGATTCCAAGTTACAGCCGCATAAGCAGCTGCAACAATTGCGAAAGCCGGATTTAATCGCGACCATTGATGAACACTTCTGCCGCGACCAGCTAAGCGCGATCATCACCTCCGCTTACCCCTATGTAGCGCCGGCCTATACCGAGGAATTTGAAACCTACCGTATCTGCTTCTTCGGCAATGACCGCCAGGATTTAACCGAGTTTGTGATTACCGATCTGGGGCACCTAAAATACGAGTCCTATCCCCTCAATAAATCAGTACGCTACTTCACTGATCGAAAGCAGATTGAAAACCAGCTCGCCTATTCCCGGCTACGCCAGCAATTGCTGGACAAATCCATATCAGAAGATGCAAACACATTATTCATTCTGGCCAATCAACTACCTGAACCAAACCAACATCCGGCGCTTGAACGGCGATATCAAAATTTGATGAATACCGTTGCCCGGCAACTGGAAAGATTAGACGCATACGAACAGGCACTCACGCTTTACCGACGCTGTCAGCAACATCCCAGCCAAGAGCGCCAAGCCCGGATATTAAAAAAGCATGCGGAATTTGAAGCCAGTCTAGCGCTTTGCACTGAACTCAAGAACAGCACGCACCCGGAAGAAAAGGAGTTTGCACTGCGTTTTATACCACCGCTGGAGAAAGCTCTCGGAATCGCTTCGACATCAGCAACCGGCCATTCGCAACCGCTCGCCGCAAACCACCCCATCATTCAGACTGACCTGACGCTACCAAAATCCGAACTCAGCGTGGAGCTTAGCACTGCGATCGCCCTCAGTAGCCCTACGCAAGATTGTTACTACGTAGAAAACACCCTGTTTTGCAGCCTGTTCGGATTACTGTTCTGGGACATTATTTTCACTCCGATCCGGGGTGCTTTCATCAACGCTTTCCAGCGCGGCCCCCTTGACCTGTTCAGCGAACATTTTTATCGCGACAGAAAAATCCAAATCGATCAGCGGCTCGACCAATTGCAAAGTGATCAATGGCAATCGACCGTAATCCATCATTTTGAAACCAGACAAGGCATTGCCAATTACTTTGTCAACTGGGCGGTGATCAACGCCACACTATTGGAGCACTGCTTTACTTCCATACCACGGACTCATTTACAAAAAATTTTCCAACAGATCTTGCAACACCCCGGATTCTTTAGCAGTGGATTTCCGGACTTAATCCGCTTTCATCGAACATCCAGTCCGGACACCCGCTATGATCTCATCGAAGTCAAAGCACCCGGCGATAAATTGCAGGCGAATCAGAAGCGCTGGTTTCAATTTTTCGCACAACATCAAATGCCTGCACAGGTGCTCTGGATAAAATGGCAAGATCATGACTAAGCCTCAATACAGCGTTTCGATAACCGATCTGGCACACTTTTGCTGTCGGTCCGGCGATCTCAATCCGGTTTCGGAACAACGCACCCCCACAGCCCAGGAAGGCCAGGCAGGGCAGAAAATGCTCCAGTCGCGACGGCCGGCACACTACCAAGCAGAAGTATCGGTGCAGGCAAAATTCGAAACAGCTTGCACAACCTGGACGCTGAAAGGCCGTGCGGATGGCGTTATCGCTGCGCCGAAGTACCTTGTCGAGGAAAT
>Ga0208570_1000084_pt1 | contig 48126 bp, 42 predicted proteins | sample DeeseametaMP1202_FD_184192 | JGI IMG/M metagenome (GOLD analysis project Ga0208570, IMG submission 184192) | Marine microbial communities from the Deep Indian Ocean - MP1202 (SPAdes) | ecosystem: Environmental > Aquatic > Marine > Oceanic | place: South Indian Ocean | collected 2011-03-08
CCGGCACCAGCGCGGCCCCAAACGTCGCGCGCCTAGCCAAAGAACAGGGGGCTTTCGTTGTAGGTCTAGTCACCGCTCCCTTCAGTTTTGAAGGACGGCGCCGGATGGGCCTGGCGGTCGCTGGGATCGAGCGACTGCGGCCACAGGTAGATAACCTGATTCTGGTGCAGAATGACCGGTTGTTGGGCTACATCGACCACAGTTCCCACATGGCCTCGGCGTTTCAGAAAGTCGATGAAGTGGTGGCCCAAGCGATGATCGATCTGTCTGAGGTGATCAACGCGCCTCAGGAGGTCAACCTAGAATTTGCCGGCGTGCGGTACATCATGGGCCTCCGTGGCGGCACACTGATGGCCATCGGCCGAGGCAGCGGAACGGCTGGCCCGGCTGAAGCTGCCCGCCAGGCCCTCGCCAACCCGTTATTGGACCTGTCGTTCGACGACGCTTCAGGCGTGTTGATGATGTTCAACGGAGGGTCGACCGCGATGACGTTGGGGGGAGTAAACGCAGCCCGCCAAGTCCTCAAGGGAACCGTCCGCGATCACTCCCACGTTTTCATCGGAGTGAGAATCGACGAAGGGATGGGCGAAGAAGTCAGCTTAACCCTGATCGCCGCAGGACTCCAACAACACGCACCTGACGTCCGTGAAAAAGCAGTAATCACTAAAGAACGTCACCCCTAATCATGGTGTCCCTCTCCGAGACCTAACTTTGCCGGGTAAGGGAGCATTGGAGAGGGACATTCATCAGCTAGGACCTTCTAGCTACAGACTTCGATGAGCTATCGCACTGGGCTTCGGCCCGGAAATCATCCGCAACCCCGGTCTTTAACACGCTTCAGATAGGAAGCACGAAAACAGCACGGAAGAAACGAATCGCGTGCGGGGTTTCCATCACCGCACCTTGACCCAGTCGGAGGACTACCTTAATGCAAAAGGCCGTATTTATCGGCGCCGATCCGCAGGTTGCAGAGATCGTTAGATTGGGAATCTGCCTGCGCTGGCCCGACGTTACCCCATTGATCGCCACCACCGGCACCGGCGGGCTTGAACTCGTCAAAGAAGAAAAACCGGACTTGGTGCTTCTCAAGCCAGACTTCCCGGACAAATCTTTGACAGAGGTGGTCAGGGAACTACGCGAATTCTCAGATGTGCCACTGGTTGTGCTAAACCATCAGTCCAACGACCTGGAACACGTAACGGCCCTGGAAGCCGGCGCGGATGAGTACATCCAGTTACCTTGTGAGTTGTCGGAGTTAACCTTCAAAGTTTGGAGCCTGATGCGGCGCACTGGAAGCCGAAAATCGGGTAAGGCCGCAGAGCCGCTAACCAAAGGGGAGTTGAAGGTTGACCCCTCTACCCATGAGGTCACATTGGGAGACCGCAAGTTGTCTCTGACTCCGGCAGAATTCCAGCTAACTTATCTCCTGGTCAAGAATAGCGGAGCAGTGGTCCCAAGGGCCGAGATCGAGAAAGAACTGTCTAAGGCTGGGTTGGCCGCAACGGGTTCCGTGAAACAGCACATCATGCGTCTACGCCGGAAGTTTCAAGACGATGCCAAGTACCCGATGTGGTTCGCCAACGTGCCGGGAGTTGGATACCGGTTCATCGGCGGCCAAGCCTCCGGACGAGGATGGAGCAACGGCTTTGCGCCAATGAATAGCAAACGCAAAGCGGCGTGAAGCCCTAGCCTGCCTATTTTACGATTCTTGCTAGTAATCTGTGGAGGCAACGCACCTATTTATCAATCTCTTATCTAGCCCCTGCGGACCCTGATATCCACCCAGCATTGTGATTGATGTGGGAGGGTGACTGGCCGCCGCCCCGGATCTTCTAATCGTTGAAAGGGGCGGCGGGTCAGCTTTGGACCCCGCAATACAACAAGGCCGTTTTTCCGGTTGACACGCCAGGAATAACGGCCTTGTTTCTTTGCCATTTGCCGGTCGAATCAAGCCCATGCAGCCCTGGGACAGAGCGCCGCCCTGGCGGAGAATATAACTGGTGATCTGGCTGACAAAGGAGGCCACCAATGAGAACTGGACCGCCCATTGGCGACTCACGGTATGCAGGTGTGGCAGCGTTCGCGATTTTGTCTTTCCTGATCATGTTTGGCGCGGCCGCCGTCTTATTCCTAGAAACGCCCGTCTGGATGGTTGGCACGGCCGTGACCCGTCAGGGTTTTATCTCTGGACGATATAGCGAGGAGGTTTCCATGTGCGAGTCCGTAGACTTAGTTCCCGTTTTGGAACCGGAAATCGTTGCGATGACCGAGGTGTTGGCCGACGGCCCGACAGCCGCCGTAACAGCTTCGATCACCAATGTCTTTGGCCCGTGTCCTTTTGGCCTGATGCCGGGCAACACCTGGCATATCAGCGCGGACGGCAAGCTGTCCCGGCCGATGTGCCTCACCGGCGCCACCGCCCTGAGCGCATTGGTCCGAATGGCGGACCGCGGCGCCATGGACCGCTCTACGGTCTGTGAGTGTCAGTTCGCCGGTGGGGAAGTATCATTCACGGTGCGGGAGACGCCAGGTTAGGATCGATTCCCAGTCATTCTGGCGAAAGCCAGTATGACTTGGACGCACGGAGCGAATCCTGAAGCCGGCGCGGGTCAAGCGTCGGCTTCTTCTTTTTCTCTCAGGTGCCTTTGCCGGAATCGCTGGAGGGCGACCAGCGCCCAGAGGCCTTCGATCACGGTGATGGGATAGACCTCCTCCAGACCGCTGTACAGCGAAGTCATGCCCGACCCGATGGCGAAGACCAGGACCAGCCACTTGGAGCGTTCTTCGGTCCAGTAGGATAGGAACATGATGCTAACGGCGATGGCGCCGAATACGGTCAGCATCTACCGTGCCTCCGCAATGAAGTAACGCCGCTGGAAGTACAGGGCTACATTGACCAGACCGATAAGCACAGGCACTTCCACCAACGGCCCCACGACGGCTGCCAATGCCTGTCCGGACCCGATGCCAAAAACACCGACCGCCACGGCGATGGCCAGTTCAAAGTTGTTGCTGGCCGCGGTGAGCGCAACGGAAGTGGTCTTGGAGTAGTCCACCCCCATGCTCTTCCCCATATAGAAAGAGATTAGGAACATCACCACGAAGTAGACAGACAGGGGAATCGCGATTCGCACCACGTCCAGCGGGATATCCACGATCACTTCGCCTTTGAGAGAGAACATCACAAGTATCGTGAACAGCAACGCAACCAGGGTGATTGGACTGATTCTGGGTATGAAAACCCGCTCGTACCAGAGCCGTCCCATGGTCTGCAGCAATACGAACCGGGAGAGCATTCCGGCGAAGAACGGTATCCCAAGATAGATCGCCACGCTCTTGGCGATCTGGGCGATGGTTATGTCGACCTCCAAGCCTTCCAGCCCGAACCATGTGGGGACGATCGTGATGAAGATAAATGCGTAAGAAGAGTAGAACAGTATCTGGAAAATGGAATTCAATGCCACCAATCCGGCGGCGTATTGGCTGTCGCCCTTGGCGAGCTCGTTCCACACGATCACCATGGCGATGCAACGGGCCGTTCCGATGAGGATCACCCCGGCCATGAACTCTGGATAGTCTCTCAAGAAAAGTATCGCCAGCAGGAACATCAAAACCGGCCCGATGAGCCAGTTCTGCACCAAAGAAAGGGCCAGGATGCGCCAATCCCGGAAAACTTCGCCCAACTCCTCGTACCTCACCTTGGCCAATGGCGGGTACATCATCAGGATCAGGCCGACAGCAATCGGTATAGAGGTGGAGCCGATCGACAACGATTCAGAAACATCCGAGATCCTAGGCCAAAAATGGCCACTGCCGACTCCGATGGCCATCGCCAAAAAGATCCAGACAGTGAGATACCGGTCAAGCAGAGACAACCGGCCGATGCCGGCCGCCGTCGACTCCATCGGCGCCGGTATATCCAGACTACTCATCGATCAGTAGGCCGGTGGGCCTTCGTCAAATTGGACCAATATCCCGTCCGGGTCGTAGACGAAGATGGTCCGGACGTTGCCCGATTCATCGGTGAAGTCCTCCATGGTCCCGGCCAACGGAACGCCCTTGGCGATCAGTTCTTTGACGAAAGCATTGAGGTCCGCGACTCCGAACGAGATATGGCTGATGCCCTTCTGGTCCAGCTTGATCGGCTCGCCGCCCACATCGTCGCCCGGATGGGAGGTTAGCACCAGGTACGGCTGGGTAGATTCAGGGTCGTCGATGTATACATCGGCCACCGTCCGGGACTTTCTGGGGCGTTCGTACATATACGCCGATTGGGCGCCAGGCCGCTGGCCCATCTCTTGAACGGCGTGCATCTTTACCTCCAGGCCTAGAATGTCCCGGTAGAATCCCAGGGATCTCTCCAGGTCGGCCACGCAGACCGCGATGTGGGATACGCCTCTAACTTTCAATTCTGACTCCATCGTCTGTATTCACTGGGTGAGCATACCGCAGTGTAGAATGCTGGCAAATATGACTATTTGTGTTCACCCGGCCCACCTGTGGGCGGGAAGGACGCACGAGGTGTTTCGATGATCCAAGCAGGCGATAAGCTGCCGCTGCCACTGGATGGTATCAGAGTTCTAGACGCCACCCATATAGTGGCGGGCCCTTTTTGTTCGATGATCTTGGCCGATATGGGGGCGGACGTGATCAAGATCGAACGACCGGGCACCGGAGACCTTGTTCGGAACCGGGGCCCGTTCCTCAAGTCCGAGGACGGCCGGGAGATGAGCTCCAGGTTCCTTGGCGTGAACCGCAACAAGAGGAGCGTCGCCATGGACCTGCGTAACCCGAGGTGTAAAGAAGCCTTCGAAGAGATGGTGCGCAATTCCGATGTCTTGCTGGACAACTGGGGCCCCGGGGCGTTCAGACGGCTTGGACTGGGTTACGACCATTTGAGTGAGATCAACCCAGGCTTGGTTTACGCCAGCATCACCGGATACGGCGACAGCGAAGGTTTAAGCGGCCCCTACTCTGACCGGCCGGCCAACAATATGAGCATTCAAGCCATGGCTGGGTGGATGGAGATCACGGGCGACCCCGAAGGCGGGCCTCATAGCGTGGGCGACAACATCGGAGATTCCGTCCCCGGGGTCTGGACGGCCTTGGGTATCGTTCTGGCCCTGGAAACCAAGCGGAAAACAGGGCGGGGACAGCACGTCGATATGGCGATGTACGATTGCATGTTCTCTCACATGGAGGGCACCATGAACGTCTTTCGGGCCACCGGTGAGGTTCCTACAAGGTCCCGGGAGCGGCTGGCCAACGCCGGCATCACTTTTCGGGCGAAGGACGGCTACGTGGTCATGGCCGGCGTGCGCTCGGAAGCAAGGATGCGGGAATTGTGGAAACTTGTGGGCCGGGAGGACCTGTTGGAAGGCGACGCCCGGTATCTGGCTGGGCCCGGCATGGACGGCCAGTTCTACTATGACCACATCATCCCGGCCATCGAGGGCTGGTCGATGGGGGTACCGAAGTTTCAGGTGGCCGCGACGTTAACGGAGATCGGATTCTCCATGGGCGTTACCCAAACGATGGCCGACCTGGCTGTGTGCCCCCAATTGGAGGCCCGCCAGATGTTCGTGGAGACCGGCGACAATCTGGGCGGCACCTTCCAGGGAGTGAAGACCGCGGCCCGCCTCACCGCTTGCGTTGACTCTCCCGCCGTAACAGCTCCTCTATTGGGCGAGCACACTGCGGAGGTCCTCTGTTCGCTGGGCGGCATGACGCCCGAGGAAGTGGCTGGATTGGAGGCGGAGGGAGCGCTCTAGGCAGTATCCATATGGTTAACCCCTCTCAATTCAGGGGCTATGGATAAGACGCGGGGCGACGAGTAGGCCAACGGTCGCAGGTAATGGACCAGCGTAACCAGCGCCGCGCTCCCGATCAAAGTGATTCCCAACGGCGTGCTCAATCTGCGGCCCCACGGCATGTTTTTCTCTACGCCCATCACACCGCCCAACAGCAGCATCCAGCCGATGTTGCCGGCGCCCACTCCGAACATCAGCAGCATCAATGTCCAGCAGCAGCCAAGGCAGAAGAGTCCGTGATCGAGACCGATCCGGAAGGACTGCGCCGGCTCATTACCTCCGCTCCATCGGGAATTAATGAAGCTGAAAGGTGAGCGGCATTTGTCCAGGCAATGGTATTTCAACGGCGTGAACTGGTAGACGCCGGCCAACATCAGGGTCCCTGCCCCGATGACCCAACCATTAGTGTCAAGCCACGGGATCTTCTCCGAAGCCTCATGCACGCCGAGGTCGGCCACATGCACTAACACACCAAACGCCATCCAGACCGCTAGATAGCCGGCTGCGAGCAGTCCTACAAGCGTCAGGTGGTTGGGCCGCTCGCTGGTGATGGTGCGAAACAGGGCGATGAGCGGCATTGTCGTGGGCAACATCATGGCGAAGATCATGAGTGTCCAGGCCGCCACGAAGAACACCAACAGGCGAACGTCTTCGCCCGTGATGTCGGTCAGCGCCTCGTGGTCTAAGAATCGGCTGTAAGGAGATTGTCCCCACGCTAGCAAACTGACCCAAGCCAGCCCGATCAAGGCCGCAAGGAGAACGAGGAATAGCCTGTCGTTTCGTGCGCTCTGCCACATAAAAACGCCTAAATATAGATGGCGGGCCACATTATCGGCCCGCCATCAGATGATCCCCGGGTAGGTCTGACTTCCCATCCTAACCTGAATGTTCGAAATGGAACGGGCCAGAAACGGCGTTGTGATCGGTCAGGCTGATGTTTATGTCCAAGGCGGGGACGTTCGCTTTATAGGTCGTCGCCTTACCCACATACGCCGGCGCGCCCGGTACGGTGGTGAAAATGGTGTCGTAAAGGGCCGATTCTTTACCCGTGGCCCCCTTGTATGCGACGAGTTCCGCTTCAGCCGCGTTGCCAAGTTTGACCGACCCTGAGACTCCATCCAGATTGAAGGTGATGGGAACTCGCTCCACGCCTACGACCTTTCCGATCAACTTGACCAGGTCGGCCACTGGGCCTCCCAGCTTACCGGTATACAGGGCCAGGAGAGCAGCTTCTTGTTCTGGCGAGCTTTTGTCGTCGATATAAACCATGGCGCGCCAGTTACCAGCAAGAACGTTTCCGGGGATATCCATCACTCCAGCGAACGTCAGGCCGGCCACGTCCACCCCGTCGATGGTTCCCTTCTCGAAATGCCACGCCATTATAGATTGGCAATCTCCATTGTCGGGGTCTTCTCCCACTCAGCACGGGCAGAGAATGTTGCAGGTACAGACTTCTAAGAGTGCTCCATCTAGGTTGTAAGCCATCGCATTTCGCCTCCCCTTCAGGAATTTTTTCAGGTAATGACTCTGACGATTGTGTTGGCAGTCAAATTCTATGAATCTACCACGTTTATGCCAATCAATATCGTTGAAATGAAGGCGATAACCAGCAAAGCTATTACCCAAACTGGGATTGCGCTGGCTTGACAGGCGCAAAATCAGCCGCTTTTGAATTTTACTCAGGTAGGATTCGGCGCCTGAGATGGAGCTTTAATCAAGTTAGGCTGCCTCATCCGGCGGCGAGATCGGCCGGCGCACCAGTGGCGAGAAAAACACCGCCGGGAGCAACAGCACCAAGCCCAGCGACACGCTCATGGCCACGGCTGCCTGGGCGCTGAAGAAGTTTGCGACTATCCCCACGGCCAACCCACCGACCGCCGCCACGCCGATGCACTGGCCCAGCATGCCCAATGCCGTTCCACGCATCTCCGGCTCCGCGGAAATCAGGATGATCGTGCTCTGCATAGTGCTGTAGCCCGCCGCGCCCAGTCCGGCCAGCAGCAGCATGAGGAACGACAACGGGTACCAGGGCGATATAGCGAAGAACAGCAGGCTGAGCAGTTGCAGGCCCAGTCCCAAACAGAAGATGCGGCCGTGGTAACGGACCACAGCCAGAGAGGCGATGACGGTCGCCGCCGCTAGGGAACCGATGGCCTGGGCTGAGATCAGTATTCCGGTCAGCCCCGCCCCCACCCCCAGGTGGTCTCTGGCAACTACCGGAAAAAGAGATTCCACGCTGAAGGCCATGGCGTTCATGATCAAAGTGATTATCAGGACGCTCCGTATAACGCTGTTGTTCAATGAGTATTTGAAGCCACGCGAGACTGTGCCCCAGAACGAGTAAGACGGCTTAACCCGGACTGGGCCTCTGGTTTCAATAACCATGATCAGCGCAAAGGCGATGACATAGACCACCAACAATAAGAGGTAGGGCCCTTTGAATCCGGTGAACTCAATCAACAGGCCCGCCATGAACGGACCGGCGAACCTCCCGATCGTCGTATTTATGGTTTCCAGTGACATGGCGCTGACGATGCGTTCGCTTCCCACCAGGTCGTAGATCAATGAGCGGCGGGATGGGAACTCCATCACAAAGAGACATCCCAGGAAGAAAGAGGCGATGAACAGGTGCCACGGTTCCACCGCCCCGGTCAGCACCAGGGCCAAAATCACGGCGGTGGCGGCTACCGCCACGGTGCGGGCCAGCATCATCACGGCCCAGCGGTTAGCCCGGTCGGCAATCATGCCAGAGAGCAGTGCAAAGGCCAACATGGGGACCCATCGGAACACGAAGAGCAGGGCGACCTGGAATGCGGAGTCGGTGAGGTCCAACACCAGCAGACCCATGACCACGGTGTCCATCCATCGCCCGGCGTTGTCCAGACCGCCGGCAGCCCACATAAGCCGGAAATCCCGCATTCCAAGCAGCCCTTTCACCCGGCCGGCCCAGGGTCTGCTTGATTGTTCTGGCGAACGTATATCCGCCATCGGCTATGTTGCCATTCCGCTTTGCGCCATCAGGAGGCTGTTCCAGACACGAAAAACAACTGGGGTCCGGCGGATGACCGCAGACCCCAGGTTTGGCCGTCTATGATCGGATTTCAGAGACCCGAGGTATTCCGGTATCGGAGCTAGGTCCGATTCCGGCGCCGCGAGAGAGGCAGATTGATCGATAGGCTCACGACCCTTTGGATTCCAGGGCGGCCAAGATGACGTCCGGAGTCATTGGCAGGTGGCTCATCTTAACGCCGATAGCATTGGATACGGCGATGGCCATGGCCGGCAGCGGGGGGATGATCGGCGCTTCTCCAACGCCCCGGACCCCAAATGGATGTTTAGGGTTGGGGACTTCGATCATGACAGTGTCGATCATGGGCACGTCCAGCGAAGTTGGCATGCGGTAGTCAAGGAAACTGGAGTTCAACATGGCCCCTTTGTCGTCGTAGATGTAGCCTTCGTTTAGCGCCCAGCCGATGCCTTGGACCGTCCCGCCCTGGATCTGGCCTTCCACGTAAGCCGGATGAATAGCAGTGCCTACGTCCATGAAAGCGGTGTAACGGAGAATATCAACCTTGCCCGTCTCGGGGTCTACCTCGACGTCCACCAGATTGCCCGCGATGATGGGTCCGCTGCCTGGCGAGGCGGTCGAGACCGAACAGGTGACCGGCCCACCGGTCCGCATCAACCGTGCCGCGAGGTCTTTGAAACTGATGTTGTCTTCTGTTTTGGCGCAGAGGAAAGTGCCTTTGTCGAAAGAAACGTCGTCCTCCTCGATCTCCCAGAGCATCGCAGCCCGGGCCTTCATAGATTGCACGATCTCCTCCGCGGCCTGGATCGCGGCACGGCCCGTATCGAAGGCAGTCCGGCTACCGCCGGTAACTCCGGTCCAGCCGATGGTGTCGGTATCTACCACTGTCGGCGACACATCTTCGGCGGCGATACCCAGAATCTCCGCGGCCTGCATGGCGACGGCGGTCCGTGAGCCTCCGATATCAACCGAGCCGGTAATCAGGTTTATCGTGCCGTTGTTATTTACGGTGATGGTGGCCGACGACGCTTGCCCGCCCTGCCACCGGTAGCCCACAGCCACTCCCCGGCCCTGATTAGGTCCGGCAAGGGGAGTCTGATAATGGTCATGGGCCTTCATGGCCTCTTCCATCTCCCTGATCCCAAAATAAGGATGGGGCACGCCGTTGGGCATCCGGTCGCCTTCTTTAACGGCGTTCTTCAACCGGAAATCCAGCGGGTCCATGCCCAGTTTTTCGGCTAGCTCGTCGATCAACGGCTCCACCGCAAAGGCGCCCTGGGGTTGACCTGGTGCGCGGTACGCCTGGACCTTCTGTTTGTTGGTGACCACATCATAGCCGTCGACCAACAGATTCGGGATGTTGTAAGCACCGGTGGCGCAGAGTGTCCCGCCTCCAACCGGCGAACCAGGAAACGCGCCGGCGTCGAAGGCCATCCACAGCTCGGCGGCCGTGATCTTCCCATCCTTGGTGGCGCCGATCTTAGTCCGCAGCTTGGTTGCCGAAGCCGGGCCGGTGCCCTCGAAGACTTCTTTCCGGCTCATAACCACCTTTACCGGACGGCCGCTCTTCTTGGACAACACCGCGGCTACCGGCTCCAAGTAGGTCGTGATCTTGGCGCCGAATCCTCCGCCGATCTCAGTAGGAATAACCCTGATTTCTGACTCGGGGATGTCCAAGATGGCGGCGCATGATGAGCGGATGGCGAAGGACCCCTGAGTGCAGGTCCAAACGGTTAAACGTCCGTCACCGGCCCAGGTGGCCGTGGAGGCGTGGGGCTCGATATAACCCTGGTGGACCGTTTGGGTTGTGAACTCTCGTTCAACGATCACGTCGGCTTCTTGGAACCCCTTTTCCAGGTCGCCAAGTTTGTGTTGGATATGACTGGCGATGTTGCTTTTGGCGCCGGTGTCGTCGCCGATGGCGAAACGGTCGATCTTGAAGTAGGTCGTCAGGTTCTCGTGGAGCAATGGCGCGTCTTCTTTCATCGCTTCATCGAGGGTAAGGACCGGCTTCAGGACTTCGTAGTCGATCTCGATCAATTCCAGGGCCTGCTCCGCTATGTGGGGGCTGGTGGCCGATACGGCAGCCACGGCATGTCCCAGATAGAGGGCCTTGCCGGCGGCCATGACATGCTCGGCCATGAGGCGGGCGTTTCCCTGGGTCTCGGTCAGGTCGATCATCGTATCGTCGATGATGGGGAAATCTTTGGACGTAACCACCGCCGTGACGCCGGTCAGCGCCTCCGCCTTGCTGGTGTCGATGGACTTTATCCGGGCGTGGGCGTAGGGACTGCGCAACACCTTGCCGTGAAGCATGCCGGAAAGCTGTATATCGGCCCCATACTTGGCCGCCCCGATGACTTTATCCACGCCGTCGTGGCGAATGGGCCGAGTGCCTACGACGTCATATTGACTGGCTTCCGGAGACTGCTGGTTATCGGTGGTTGTAGTCATGTTCGTTCCCCCAAGTTGGATTTACTCATAGCAATCGGGTAAAGGTGGTTGATGGGCGTTTCGTCCCACTATATCCCCGGGCGTTTGCGTGTCAATCAGGGTCTTTCGAAAAACCTGTTTCTGCGCATCGATATTCTACCCCTGTAACCGGGGTATCACTTCCTTTCCGCAGAGTTCCAGTTGACCTGCCTGGTCGGGACCGCCGAACCGGATGACCAGGGTCTGGGCGCCTGCATCGATGAATCCTTTCAACCAATTGACGGCGTCTTGGACATTGCCGGTGAAGACGCTCTGCGTCCGGGACATGGTCTCGAAGGGCATACCGTAGTAACCCTCTATGAATTCCTTCATCTCCTTGTCGGCTTGGGCCTTGTCCTCGTTGATGTTCAACGTCGTGTACAAAGCCTTGTGCAGGCGTCCGGCGTCGTCGCCTGACTCCTTGGCCAGAGCTTCGATCTGCTGCCAGCCCTCAGTGAAGGCCTTGGGCGATGTGGAGTTGGGGAACCAGCCGTCGCCGATCTTCAACATCCGGCGTTGTGGTTTTTCGGCGCTGGCAGCCATCCAGATGGGCACCCCGCCCTGTTGCACGGGCCGTAGACCTAGGCTGATGCCGTCCAACTGAAAATGCCGGCCATTGAATGTGACTTGCGGCTCGGTCCAGAGCCTACGCATCAGGGTTATGCATTCTTCGAAGATGCTGACCCGGTGACGGAACGAAACGCCGCAGGCGGTGAACTCTTTCTCCACGGATGGCGTCTTGCTGGCGATACCAACGCCGAGGATGACCCTGCCTTTCGAGATGATGTCCAGGTTTGCGACCTCGTTGGCCAGTATCACAGGGTTGCGCAAGGCCGGAAGAAATACGGCCGTGCCCAATTTCACCCGCTGGGTGCGCCCGGCGATGGCCGCCAAGGTGCTGAGTGCTTCCAAACGAGGACGGGCCAGCACGCTGTCACCGCACCATACGGAGTCGAACCCATGTCCTTCGGCTGTCTCCGCCAGGTCGATCATCGATGCAAAATCTGGGTCTCCGGGAGCCATTACCACCTCCCGTGTGGGAAGAAGGTAGCCGAAAGAGGTATTCCCGTTCGCCATAAGGGCCTCGCAAATCGATTTGATGCGTAACGCTATAAAGGTGTCCCGCAGATCGATCGGATCAACGGGAGACCCTTGTTAGGCCATAGATTATAACTTGCCGGTAAACATACTGCGGCGGTTGGCGTTGGACGTTAGTCTTCGCGCCGCATCCCCATCCGGTATGCGCCGTAGGACAGCAGGCCGATGACCAGAAGCAGACCGACGCTGCCCAACGGAGCGAAGATGGCCAGGTCGCGGCCCAAGTCAGACGATTCTTTCTCTCCGAAGGCTATATCCAACCGAGCGTTGGGTTCGTCGGACTCGCTGCCAGAAGATTCCTGGTCTCCGTTCTTACCCTCGCGGACCTCTTTGGAGACCACGCCACCCTGGTCTTCCACCGCGGCAAGCATCAGGTCGAAGTCTTGAGAGAAAACCCGGACCGTCATGATCGCCCTTTGGCGTCCATCTTTGATGGATGTGAACACCTGGTCGATCTCTCCGCCCATCTGGGAAACTATCGCCTTGACCGCTGCAACGCTGCCACTAACATCCGTCGCCTCTACGCTTACGGAGCCAGATGGCGCCCGTGCGTCGTCTTTCTGAGGAGGGGTCAAGAATACGGTGATGGTGGCCAGATCGACCCGCCGTTCCAGGAAATTAAGTTGGCCCTGGAGTTGTTCTAATTCCGTGCGCACCCGGGTCAGTTCCCGTTCGATGATCAGGATCTCGCTGATCTGCTCGGCCCGGTCTAAGAGAGAAAGCAGGCTCGTCTCTTCCCGCTGGGCGCTATTAAGACGGGCTTCCAGATCGATGAACCGCTCGGTCACATCCTCGCTGCCGGCTTTCTCGCTCTGTACCTTGCCCAGGGCTTTGATCTGTTCGAAAACCGAGAAGAACTCGTCCTGGGGCACGCGGATGGTCATAGTCGACTGTTGAAACTCGTCGACACCGGAGCTGGAGAGTTGTTCAACGAACCCGCCGGCGCCCTTCGCAATGGCCCTGACACGGGATGCCGCGCTGGCGACGTCTGGGACTTCAACGGACATGGAGCCTTGGGAGATGATCTGCCGCAGGGTTGTGACGCTGGGGTTGGTCCCAGTAGCAGTCTGGAATATCGGCCCCCCGGAGGCCGCTTTGGCCTCCGAAAAATCAAGCGCCAAATCGTTCGTGATGGTCAATGCCATGCCGCTGTCTTCCCCGAAGAATCCAGATGCTCCCGCTGGTGCTGGAACCATGGCTGGGGCGCCGACGGTCTTTCCCCCGAACCGGCCGGACTCGGAGGTAGCCGACGTGTCGTCGCTACCGGGCCAAGGCCCTGCGGCCAGCATCCAAGTCAAAAAGATTACAGCCGCCAAAACGGCCACCGCGGCGCCTAAAAGAGACTTTTGCCCCGTAGGAAGTCTGGACGCCAGTCCGGGCAATAACCGGCCCTTCGAGATCGGTGATGTTGCAGAGTAGCTCATCGGAGTCTCCTTATCCGTGCCGGCGCATCCAATGCCGCGGCATCGCATCTGAGTTGACTGTCAATAAGCTAGACGGAAGGAGTCCGGAAAAAGTTCCCGGAGTGATTCATGGGATTGAACTGGGTCGATCAGACTAGGTCACCGGTGACGGACGAATAATCTTCGATCTTTAAGGGCCCAAGACGCTCGGGGCGCCCGCTGCTCACGTGGCGATGGGAGACACCGTCCGAACCCTCTCGTCTGAATCGCACCGGTTTTAACGCCAGGCCTACCCCTGCGCGACCCAGTCGACTGCCCGTTCCGCGATCATGAGCACCGTGGCATGGGCGCCGCCCGACCTTGGGACGCGGGGCATGATCGACGCATCGACCACCCACAACTTCTCTACGCCTTTCACCTTGCACCGCTGGTCGACAACGGCCGTCGGGTCTGAGTCCGGTCCCATCCGGCAGGTCCCGGATACGTGCCTGGCCGTTCCAACATTCTGGCGTATCCAAAGGTCCAAAGAGTCATCGTTGGCCAGGATGTCGTCCTTTGGATTGACCCGGTGGTCGACCACGTGTTTATAGGCGTCTGATTCTAGTAGTTTGACCGCCATGCGGACGCCTTCCCGTACGCGCTTGGCGTCATTGGCGTTCTGGAGGTACTGGTAATTGAACGACGGCTGCACCCCGGGGTCGGTGGACGCCAACCTGACGTATCCCGAGCCATCGGGCAAGCCGAGAGTGCACGAGATCCGGGCTACCTGCTCAGGCGGGATTCCGTCGGTTGCGTACTTGGTCCGTACGCCAGGCACTTTTTCTTCCCGTTCATCTACAACCGAGTTCGTCCTGAGCAGCATATCGTTGGCTTCGCTGGATCCCTCTGAAGTGTAATGCAGGCAAAAGTGCACCCCATCGGTCTCACCGGAGACCGTAACACCGTCTTTTACTTTGAAGACAACGTTGGAGCTGAGGTGGTTCCATAAATGTTGCCCCACGCCGGATAGCTCGTGGACCTGGGGTATACCGAACTCTTGGAGTTGGTCCTTAGGTCCGATCCCCGAGAGCATCAGCAGGTGAGGCGATTTTATCGCCCCGGCGCACAGCACGACGCGGTCTGCCTCGATCGTGAACACTTCGCCGCCGCTTTCAACTTCTACCCCGACGGCCTTCAGTCCGTTGAACAAGACTCTCCTGACCGCGACACTTCCCCGCACCGTGAGGTTGAGGCGGTGGCGCATTGGATTGAGGTAGGTCATTGCGGCGCTCATTCTGATGCCGTCCACGTTGTTGGAGGGAGATACACCAACGCCCGATGGATCGGCGCCGTTGGTGTCCTCACAGACGCTGAACCCCTCCGATATGCAGGCCTCGTGGAACGCCTTTTGGATATCGGACCAGGCCCCGGATTGTCGGCGCCTCACCGGCATCGGTCCGTCAGTACCGTGGTAATCATCCCGGATGTCCAGATCACGCTCCGTCTTTCTAAAGTACGGGAGGATCTTGGTATAGGACCATTCGTCATTGCCAAGTGCTGACCAAGCGTCAAAATCCTCTGAGAATCCCCTTTGCATCGCCTGACCGTTGATGGACGAGCCGCCCCCGATCACCCGGCCTTGCGCCACGTGAATCTCGCCCTGCTCTTCGGTGATGGTCCCCCGCAAGGCCCAGTTATGCTCCGAGTCTGGGGCTTCGGCGTATCTGGTGCCGCCGAATTTGATCTCGTCCGGGAGATTTGCCGGGTCCGGATAGTCCGGCCCGGCCTCCAACAGCAGGACAGAGGTATTCGAGTCTTCAGCCAATCTGCTGGCCAGCACTGATCCGGCGGCCCCGCCGCCGACGATCACGACATCGTATTTCATGGATTTCCTCGAAACATTGATTTTGGGTTGGGATTTCCCAGGCTGATCTGGCACGCGGTACGTGCGTAGCCAAGGGAAATCACACTGGGCTTCGCAAGGTGCCTAGTTTATCAGGAAAGAGGGAGTCGGGGGGGCCGTTCCGAAACTCGATGACGCGCCGCACTAAGCGGCTGGTGTGCCCAATGAGTCATCCACAAACGCGGGCAGTTTCATGGTGAACGTAGACCCTTTGCCGGCTTGGCTCTCCACCAGAACCGTGCCGCCCATCATCTCGCAGAAATGGCGGGTGATGGCCAACCCCAGACCCGTCCCGCCGAAGCGTCTGGTGGTCGATGCCTCGGCCTGGGCAAACGCTTCAAACAGCCGTCCCATCTGTTCTTCGGTCATGCAGATTCTGCCTATTTAGTTGCCGGTATAATGCCACGATTCAGTTAGGCAGAGCGCCGGCCGTGATAGTCATCAGCCGGACAACATAAATGGAAAAGACCCGGCATGCTCGGCCGGGTCTTTTGGTTATACAGATCCACGGTGACGATTGGGAAGCCAATCAGGCGAAATCAGGGATCAGGCGGCCGTTAATTCCAGTCGCACCGAACCGGGCCCCACCTCAACTTCTTTTACTAGGAGCGGGCTGTCCAAGCTTTCCGCTAGATCAACGGCAAGGGTTTCCTCAGTTACGAGTTCTTCCCATTCCGATACGGCAGACCTGATTTCCTCCGAAGAAGTGGAGATCGCCAGATGGATCCGCTGGTCCATCTGTAGGCCCGCATCTCTTCTGAGGACTTGGCTCTGCCGCAAGATCTCCCGGATCCAACCCTCACGGACCAGCGTCTGGGTCGGTAAAGTGTCTAAAGCTACGAAAATTCCGTCCTCTTCACCAAAACTTACGTTAGCTTTCGGCTTTTCTAGAAGTGAGAACAACTCTTTGGGGAGCACTTCTTCCCAGCCGGGCAACCGGAGTCCGTCTTGTGATCCGTAATCATCGACCAACGCACTCATCTGTTCCGGAGAAAGGGTTTCCATAAGGCTTCTGACCTTCGGCAGGCTGTCTCGCAATACAGGTCCGGCTTTTTGAGGGTCAAGAATGAGGCTGGGTACCGTCAATGATTCATCGGAGTCAAGCCACTCTATCGCCCTAACGTTCACTTCTTCTTGTACCAGTTCGACTAGGTCAGTCAATGAATCCTTCACGGGTTGTTCAGCTACGACGTAAAGGGTTGCCAGGGGCTGCCGGACCTTCAGGCCGGCTTCTTTACGCAGCCTGAGCGCCAAACTGACAACAGTGCGTGCATTTTCCATCTGTTCAAGAATCTCCGCGTTGCCAAGTTCTTCGTCCAGTTTCGGCCACTCACTGAGATGGACCGAGATTGGCGAATTCGGCTCCGTAGGCCTCACGACATTCTGCCAGATGCTCTCGGTCATGAATGGGATGATCGGCGCCATGACTTGCGTTAGCGCCTTCAACGTTTGGTATAACGTCCAATAGCAGGCGGTTTTGTCTTCCGACGAACCGTCTTTCCAGAACCGCCTGCGGTTTGTTCGAACGTACCAATTCGACATTTCCGTGACAAAATCATCAAAGAGCCTGACAACCGAAGCTGTGTCGTATTCGTCCATGAACCCAGTCGATTCCGACACGAAGTTGTAGGTGAGAGAGAGTAACCACCGGTCGCTCTCTGTCAGTCCCACCGGGATTCCCGACACGGCCGATAAATCGGGCTGGTCCAGGCGTGCGTAATTGGCGTAAAAGGCATACACGTTCCAAAAGACCAAAAGACGGCGCTTGGCCATTTCCCCGAGGCCATAGCCGAAGCGAACATCGTTAGCTACGTTCGCCGCCGCGAACAGATATCGAATCACGTCGGCGCCCACTGTATCCACGGCGTCGTCGAAATTGATCATGTAACCGGTCTTGGAAAACATGGTCCCGTCTTCACCCACCACGCGTTCATAGGCCAACACCCGTTCGTAAGGCGCGCGGTCGTGCAACGTGACGCCGACGAAAAGCATGGAATAGAACCAAAGCCGGACCTGTTCCCGCATCTCGCTGATCCACTCCGCCGGATATAACGTTTTCCAGGTTTCAATGTCGTCGAAATACCCGGTGGTGGCATAAGGCACGATGCCGGCGTCCAGCCAGCAGTCGCCCACCTCAACGACCCGCGGCGCTTTCGCCCCGCATTTCGGGCAGTTGATCTCCACGGCGTCGATCCAAGGCCGATGCAGCTCGGTGATACCGTCCACATCATCGTCGCTCAGCTCACTTAGCTCCTTTTTGGAGCCAACGACGGTCAGATTGCCACAACTCTGGCAATCATAGAAAGGGAGGGGCAGCCCCCAGAACCTCTTTCGTGAGATACACCAGTCGCCCATGTTCTTCAGCCAGTCTTGCATCCGCAGTCCGATGAACTCCGGCTGCCATTGAACAGCAGCCGCGGCCTTCATCATCCTTGGGCGAATCTCTTCGGAACTGATGAACCATTCCTCAACCAGTCGGAAGATGATCTCCTCTTTGCAGCGCCAGCAAACCGGGTAACTATGTTCATGCATGTAGTCCCGCAGCAGTTTCCCGTCTTTCTTGAGACGCTCAACTATCGGTTCCGCGGAATCAAGGACATTTTTCCCTTCCAGCCAGCCGCATCCCTGTACGAAGACCGCCTCTTCATTCACGGGGGAAAGGACAGCCAGCCCATGTTCGGTCCCCAGATCGAAGTCTTCGCGCCCACAGCCGGGCGCTATGTGAACGACCCCTGTCCCTTCGACCGCATCAACCGCGTCCCATGGGACGATCAAGTGATCGACGCCCTCCTGGATGGGTATCTCAGGGAAGATCGGTTCGTAATGTAATCCAACCAGATCTGTTCCTTTAAAGGTAGACACAATCTTGCAGCCGGGGGCCCTCAAAACCCCCATCGCTTTCTGGGAAAGAATCACCGTTCTTTCCTCCCCCTCCATGGCTACTTCGACGTAATCCAGCTCGGGGTTCACGGCCAGGGCCACGTTCGCTGTCAGGGTCCATGGCGTGGTGGTCCAGACGAGGATGTCGGAATCACGTTCCTTTAACTCTATCTTCACAAAAACGGAGCGGTGCTCCGTATCAACATAGGAGCCGCTCATCTCATGCTCTGAGAGACTGGTGCCGCACCGCGGGCACCATGGCATGACAACGCCGCCTTTATACAGCCAGTTGTTCTCGTAGCACTTTTTCAGGAAGTGCCAGATTCCCTCGATGTTGGAGTCATCGTGCGTGTAGTATGAATTGTCCCAGTCCATCCATTGCCCAAGCCTGATGGACTGATCGGTTATGATCGACGAGTATGTATTAACTCTTTCCCGGCATGCCTCGCTGAATGCCTGTAGCCCATACTCGAGGATGTCCGGCTTGCCCCGAAATCCCAGCTCCCGCTCTACTTCGACCTCGACCCAAAGCCCTTGGCAGTCAAATCCGTTCTGAAAGATGCACCTGTGCCCACCCATGCTCTTATAGCGCAAGAACATATCTTTGATCGACCGGCCCCAGGCGTGATGAACGCCCATCGAATTATTCGCAGTGATCGGGCCGTCTATGAAACGGAAGAGAGGTTTGTCGCTGTTTTGCTCCACCAACTTTCCGAAACAGTCTCGCATCTTCCAGAAATCTAGGACCTGTTCTTCAAGCTGATGGAAGTCATATTTGGAGTCCACCTGTTCGATGGCGCCATCTCCAAATTGCCTATTCGGGGTCTCAGTTGCCAATTTTGTCCTCCGCCTCACGGATGGAATTTCTTTGTGTATGCGATGCACGCCGTGACTTATTTATCGTCCGGTTCTACACAGAAGCGTGGGAGATGCCGGACTGAGCGATCGTTCGAATCGGATTAAACTCGAACGACTAAACGATTGTTCTATTGTACCGGACACCCATGGGATTGCCGTCGAATAAGATTGACCGGTAGTAGAGCGTCAGATAAGACGTATCACAAAATCCCGATACGAACAAGATATTTGCGTTCGGCAGAGCCACCCGCAAGCGTTGGAACACGATGCAGCAAGATTGAATATCCCGTCCACATAAATAGAAAAGACCCGGCTAACTTGGCCGGGTCTTCGAACTTCTCGTCTTCAGGGCAAAGCCTGACTCACCACTGCACAAACACCGGGATATATGCTCAGCAGCGATAAACGATCAATCGCTTCGATCCAGATTCGAAACTGTATTTAATGGGTCCGCACGCTAAGTTTAAATCGCCCAATGCACCATATCGAACACCGGCCCGGTTTACGGTGGGCGGTGAACTCACCTCTGTACCTTGGTGAAAATCTGAATACGGCCGAGGCAAAGGTGGATTACAACGGGACCTCAGTTCCGTAGACAGGTCGTTGGTTCGGAGCTTTAGAGTGTGCTGGTTCTTGCATCTAAGACGAACACCGTCGGTGATTTTCGACACGCCTACTGCAGCCGTACCCCATCCCCAACGCCCTCATCCATTTTTACTAAGAACTAACGGGCGAGCTTCTTCGCAACCTTGAAAATCGTCTGGGCGGAGAATGTGCCGTACCCGGCAGTAGTCAGTAGGATGCCTATTATCAGATTGCCATATTCGGCGACCGCGAGCCCGGCGCCGAAAAACACCAGGAACACAGCGAGCTGGATCGGCAGCATCGGAAACCATGTCTCTACAAGCGCTCTGAGCGGCAAGCGTCGGTTGGTGCTCGCGTACACGACCAGCACCGAGCCACTAAACGAGAGAGCGCTGGCCACCTCTACGGTCATCCAAAACCGCCATTCCGTCGTGAACGTTAGGTAAGTGAGCAGCACCGCTACACTGGCAAGTTGCGAAACGCCTGACCGGACAGAGATGGGTGGGGGTGGAGTGGGTGTCATAGGCCGAGAAGATAGGCTACCGATTTCGCATCGGCACGCGCGTTCTGAATCAGGACTTTGATCGTAACACTCCCCCACAGGTATGACATTTTGAAAGGGACCAATTCACTGCGAAAAGACAACTTCTAACTAAACCACCACAAATTGCCCCATCATGCCGGCGTCTTCATGTTCCAAAATGTGGCAGTGGAACATGTATGGATTTACTGGGTCTACGAAATCACTAAAACGGGCGATGATTCTGACGGTCTTGCCCGGCATAACCAATACTGTGTCTTTCCAGCCTGCTTCATTATCTGGTGGCGGGGACCCATCGCGGGTCAATATCAGGAATTGGATGTCGTGAACATGAAACGGATGAGGCATCTCTGATTTATTAATGATTTCCCAAATTTCCGTATCGTTCACCTCGATGGTCTCGTCTATCCGGTCCAGATCCATACTCTGTCCATTGATTTTCATCGACCCCGAAAACCCCATTTCTAGCTCGAATGGCCGGGTCCTCACGGCCTGGTCTTCCGGAAGGCGGCCGATGGAGGTCAAGGAGGCCGGCAGAACTGTGACGGGGTTAGGGGTTGCGGCCCCAACATCAATGGTCATGATGTCAAAATCTGAACCATCGAGAGAGTTAAAATTCCAAAACGGGTTTAGGTTATCCAGTTCTGAAGAATAGCTCATCAGCCGTACCTGGCTATTTTCCTCGCCACCGAAATCCACTAGGATTTCCGCTCTTTCGCCGGGCGATAACGTCAATCTAGTCAAAGGTGCCGGCCCTTCTAAAAGTCCGCCATCTGTGCCGATCTGATGGAATCGACGATCATCGCTGAAGCCGAAATTGTAGATACGCGCGTTGGACCCGTTAAGCAGTCGTAAACGGACGATCTGTGCCGGGGCGTTAAATACTGGAGCTATAGCCCCATTGACTAGAAACTAGTCTCCTTTTACGTCGAATCGAGTGCCGGGGTAATTGAATGAACCATCAGCGGCAATGACTTTGTCCTGCACGATCACAGGTATGTCATCTATCCCATATTGATCAGGCAGGTCCAGATCGCTAAGGGGATTCTTTACGATAAGCAGTCCAGCCAGGCCATGGTAAACGTGTTCAGCCGTTTTGCCCTCCAGGTGCGGGTGATACCAGAAAGTGGCCTCTTCATTGATGATGGTGTATCGGGCCTGCCAAGTTTGCCCGTTTTCGATTCTTTGATGAGGCCCCCCATCCATGATCGCAGGTAGATGTAATCCATGCCAATGGGTAGTCGTCGGCTCACCTAGTTGATTGGTAACATTGATGACGACTTCATCTCCTTTGTGCATCAGCAGGGTGGGGCCAAGAATATTCCCGTTGTAGCCGAATGTAGCGGTCTGCATCCCGGAAACATAAGCCATCGAGCCTTTTTGCATAGTTAGGTCGTAGATTTGTTTCCCATCCATTTCTGTCCCAGTTAATAGATCTGGGATGGGCAATCGTTGACCACGGACCACGTCTTTCGCCGTTGAAGAAGGATTGCCATCGTTCAAGAACCGGTCACGAAATAGGTATCCCGTTACCAGTAACCCAGCAACGCCGATAGCTGATGCTTTCAAGAAAGTCCTACGTGACAAATGGAGTCGTTTTAGCATTTTATGTTCCTTGAGAGCGAGGTCATATATTTAATTATGCCCCTCGTTCTGGTCTCGAATGTAGTTGATCTGAACGAACTCTCCGCCCTGGCCTTCCGGTAGTTCGTCAGCGCTCCTTGTGCAAAGGCGCCGATGCCGCTTAATAGAAGAATGTAATCGGAGGACCGGCGAAATATGCCACAACCAAAGAACAAATGGTCTGAGGACCATCAAGCGCCACCGACGACAGCGCAAGTCCCAGGAGACCCAATCCACGAACGATTCGACCCCTCCAGAGTGAGACATATTCAACGCCCAAACTGGGGGATTTTCTATCGCCGCTGTCACCACTGAGTGCAGCGCCATCTCTTTCAGGTCGGCTGCAGAGCCGCCTGGATAATCTCGAAATGACGCCGTAGTACGCCTAGTCGTCGGCCGGACTTGGCGCCATGGCCCCTTACCCTTCCTTAACCCTAAGGTCGGGCATCCACTCCAGCCACCAGGGTAGATACCAGTTCGATTTACCTAGGAGCTTCATGCTGGCGGGCACCAACACCATACGGACGATGGTGGCATCCAACAGTATCGCTGTCCCCAATCCGAAGCCCATCTGCTGCAGGCCCACCAAGTCACCTGCGGCGAAGCCATAGAAAACCGCCACCATGATGAGGGCGGCGCCGGTGATAAGGCGCCCGGTGGACCTGATGCCGAATGCCACCGACTCTGCGTTATCTTTGGTCTGGTCGAACCGCTCCCGTACCCGGCTCAACAGGAAAACGTGGTAGTCCATGGAGAGGCCGAATATGATGGCAAACAGGAATATAGGTATCCATGCTTCAATGGTTTCGGCTTGTTGAAACCCAAAGAAATCGGCCAACACGCCCTTTTGGAAGACGAGCACCAGGATGCCGTAGGTGGCGCCCACCGACAAGAGGTTGAGAATGATTGCCTTGATCGGTACGACTATCGACCGGAAAATAACCAGCAGCAGCAGGAAACTAACTGCCAGCACAAAGGGAATAACGACCTTAGCCGCGTCTTTGGCCATGTCGAAGAAGTCGATGTTTAACGCCGTTTCCCCGGTCACGAAGACTTCAGCGGGAACACCTTGAAATGCCCCTAGCACATACTCGCTACGCAAGCGTTTTATCGTGTCGATGGTCGCTTGGGTCGCGGAATCGCCGGAGACGGGCGCTACCAGCAGCCCCAACTTCCCGTCTTCGCTAACTATCAAGGGCCTCGGCTGGCCAAATGACGCATCCGTCTCCAATACGGCGGTGAGTCTCCCAATGGCGGCCTGTACCGCGGGCGAGTTAATGTCTCCTTCGATCACAATCTCAGCAGGCGTGACTTCACCCGCGGAAAACTCACGGTCCAGAATCAGAAAGCCCTCTTTGGACTCGATGCCGTCAGGGAAGGAGGAGACACCGGAGGAGCCGGTCTGGATGTCAAAGAAAAAGACGGTTGCCGCGATAAGGAGACCACCTGCCAAAATCAGGCTGATTATCGGTGCTCCCATGACGGCCCGCGACACCCGGTCCCAAAATCCTCCGGACCCCGCTTCGTCAAAATTGGTCTCGGCATTGCCAATCATGAGAATGGAGAGTTTGTTGATTCTGTCGCCTAGCAGGCCCAGGATGGCAGGCAACAGGGTCAAGGCAGCCATGACAGAAGCCACGACTACTAATATGACGGCTAGTCCGATCCCAATGAATACGTTGGAGGGCACCAGCAACAGGCCAATGAAACCCAACACCACGGTCATGCCGCTGAATACCACCGTCCGGTTGGCGGTGGCGCCTGCCCGAGCGATGGCCTCTATCTTATCCAGGCCTCTAGAGCGCTCTTCCCGGTACCGGGACAAGAAGAACAGCGAATAATCGATGCCTACGGCCAGGCCGATCATCGTGATCATGTTTTCAACGAAGAACGACAACTCAACGAGCTGGCCCACCAACGACGCCAAGCCCATCGCCAACACGATCGCAACGATAGCCATGGTTAGAGGGATAAGAGCAGCCACGACAGCGCCGAGCACTAGGATTAGGATTATGAACGCTATGGGCGCGCCAAAGATCTCACCCTTAAGAAGCCCTTCTTGGGCAACTTCTTGAAAGTCCAAACCTAAAGTTGCTTGGCCTACCAGCAGGACCTTAAAATTCGGATCTCCTTTGTGCCCGTCAACAACGTCGGCGACCTCCTCTATGTGTTTACTGGCAGCGTCCACGTCACCGGCCATGGTGAAGGGCATAATCAGGGTGTGCCGGTCTTGAGAAACAAGAAATTCGGCCGGCGTCTGAAAGTAATTCAGCAGCGTTTGCGGCCGGATAATATTCGGTCCTAGGGCCGAAACATCAGCGTGAATCGAGTTAACGATCTGCTGGAATTCAGAGTCGTCGACGGTCGATTCCTGGGACTGGACTATCACCAATTCGTTGGTGCCCTTGGGTCCAGTCAACTTCTCTTCGATCAACTTTTTGCCGACGCTGGACTCGGGGTCGTTGGTTATTGCAAATTCGGTGGTAATCACATCCGCAAAGAGGCTAGCCCTCAAGAAAATGGCGATTACAAACAACACAACCCAGATGCCTATTATCGTCCAAGGCCTCCGGCTGGAGGCCCGGGCGATGGACTCGGTGGAAAGGTTTACGGACATCCTTACAGCTCTCTTAAGATCGACTACCGGCTGCCTTTCGATAATATCAGACGGTTATCGTTTTTCAATAATACCTATTTTTTAGCTCCTGGTACCGGTAAAATCGTATAAATCGATTTAAACTCACGGGCATCTCAAATTCCATGCACGTTGATGCATGATTGGATGCTCGATTGGGAGGAAACTAAATGCCTCAACGACCAGAAGTGGAAATGGTTAGGCTGACCTGGGAACAAAAGCGTGCCAATCCCACGGCCACCCAAGCTGCTATAGCGGAGACTATTGGACTAGACCCTCGTACGGTTGCTAACTACGTAAACCCTAAATGGCTTTCTAAAAGAAACCTCGGCCACCTACCTTACGTAGATCAGGAGTTGCAGGTCCCGCGTTCGGCCGTGGAAAACGAGGCTTGGGCGCTCTGCCGAAATGGGGATCACGAGTGGATGAAGGTCTCTCTATATGAGGGTCACGCGTTCCGTGTCAGGGAAGTAATTAAGGAACAGCCAGGATACCTCGGAAGCACGATCAGAGACGTCTATCGAGTAAAAGCCTGTGGTTTCTGTGGTTTCTCGAGCGAACAGAAAAGGTTCAGTTCTATCGCGGTGTAAGTGGATGGAAATTAGAGGCTGGCGAGCTAGTTGCCAACTTGCCTACGCTCTATACGGTTGTCACGTTCTTCGGGCATCAGTGGTTGTGGACCGGATAGCCAACTATTCCAGCTCGCGGCGGACCACCGGCATCACCTTGGTCGCGAATGCTTCCAGAGTGCCGTCTATACCTCCTTCGGGAGAAGGCGAGGGTCGTACCAGTATCTGATTGATCCCTCGCCGCACTATTCTGACCACGCGCTGGGCCACTTCCTCGGGTGTCCCTGACAGACTCATGGCGTCTATTATGTGGTCCGGCACCCGCTGGGCCATGTCCGCCAACGTGGAATCGTCGTGGGTGTATCCCATCTGTCTCAGGGAGGCTGCCAGGTCGGGTGCGACTTCCATGCCAGCTGCCGTGCCAAAGTTGAGATGGCCCGGCAACGACCGGACCGTTGCTGTCCGAATCGCATTTCTGGCCGCCTGACCGTCGGTAGATACACAACAGTTGAGCCGGGCCACCAGGTCAACCTCTGCGACATCGCGACCGGCCTTACCTGTTCCAGTCGATACCAATTCCTTCGCGTAGTCTACTGAAGCTTCCTCCGCACAGCCCGAAATGATGGCGCCGTCGGCCAGTTCCCCGGCAACCTGCAGACCCCGCGGGCCGTTGCTGGCTACGTAGATAGGCAGGTCAGCCCTGATGGGAGTGAAATTGAGCGCGCCATGGTTGAACTGCACCATACGTCCTTGAAAATCTACACGCTCACCGGTCATCAGTTTGCGGATCAGGCCCACCATCTCCCTCATGGCTAGGGCCGGCCGGGCCCGGTTGATTCCCAACTCACCAAAACCTGATACTCCCGCGCCTATGCCCAGGACGGCTCTTCCCTCGGAAATCTCGTCCAAAGTGGAGATAGCCATGGCCGTGAGCGCCGGATGCCTGGAGTAGGGGTCAGTGACGCAGACACCGAGCTGGATATTCTTAGTATTTAGGGCGCACAGCGTCAGGCTGGAGTAGATCTCTCGGAAGAACCGCTCATCGGCCAGCCAAATATAATCGTAGCCCCAGTCCTCCAGCCGGCGGGCCAGCGAAGCCAGATCCTTCGCCGACAAGTCGCCCATGAGGAGGACACCAGTGGTGATCAGTTTCATAGCGCAACCTCGAACTCGCGCGTTTTGCCATCCTGTCCCCGGCGCCATTTGCAAATGACACGCCTGTCCGCGTTTTCGGAGTAGTTGGTAATACGTAGTGTTCCGTCAGGGCTCCGGGTTCTACTTGGTCGATTTTCTGAGTTCTGCATAGCTACTACCTCGGGGCGTAGTGGTAACGCCAGTGTGGGGCGTCAGCTAAACTGCAAATCACCTTCCATGTCAGTGACGTCTATCGGAGGGCCATACTGGTTCGCCACTTCGGCAGGAATAATATATTCGGTGAAAGGTCTGCCTTCTACGAAGACTTCCCATTCGGGGTGTTGCTGGACGACTTCATCAGGAATTTCTATCAAGAATAGAACGTCATTAACTGAAGGCCTTCCGGTCAATTTCCAACTTCCTGCGCCTGCATTGTCATCCAACGGAATGTTGCTAAACCACACGGCTTTTATTTCCGGAACCTCATCATAGAACAAATGATTACGCCCTGTCGGATCGGGTCTATCTTCGAAGCCTTCTCTCAAAATCGACTCTGCGGATTCCCGGCCGGTTCTGTGGAATAAACGCAAGATCACCCTGCCTGTGGTTCTAAGTTAGTGCTTCCACTTGCTTCACGTTGACTGTAACCACTAACTCGCTCTCCAGCAACACGTGGTAGCAGGGCGCCGTGTGCTTACTCATCGATTGAAGACTGCGCTGCCGAAGATCCAATAATCCCGGCAAACCCCTATGTTCCCCATCGATGGACTAAGGCAAATGGCTTGGTTGCTAGGCCGGTTGGAAAAGCATTTGCACCAGATTTTAGGGCTGTAGAAACTAAGGTTATCGACGAATCGTGTGTTGTTATAGCTGACCGAATCACCAAGTGTGATGGTTTTACCATGCGAACGGTGTGGGATTTCCACAGTAGCACACCTGGATGGGAGACACTTCTGAACAGCGGGCTACTAGAGTTAGCTGCGGGCGTTATCTGCCTTTTTTTGTTACTTCTAGCTCTGCTTACCGTCACTTTTGCAACCGCTTATAATGCTGTTGGCTGGTTGACTAATCATCTTCAATTAGATACGGCAACTGTCGGGCCTCATTTCATTCAAACAACAAGGTTCTATGAGGTAGAAATCGCCGACAGCTTCCAGCAGGTTGTAGATGGACCTTGTCAAACCCTATGACATCCACTTTGGAGTAACTGAGGTAGCCATGAGGACTCAAGGCTTAAACCACATACAAATTGCGGTGTCCGATATGGACCTGTCATTAGCTTTCTACACAGGTTTGCTGGGGATGCGAGAGCTTTTCCGTGACGGGCCGTTGGTCTTCCTGCAAAGCGCCGAAGGACGCGATATTGTCACTCTAAGGCAAGTAGAAGGAACGGTGGATAGCGATGCTGGTGGCTTACAGCATTTTGGGTTTGCCGTCAAACCGGAAGACCATGCTGCGGCAGTTGACGAGGCACGTAAATTCGGAGCCGAGGTCCTGGATGTCGGGCAGCACGGCGATGGCGCTCTGTACGCCTACATCAAGGATCCAGACGATTACGTTATCGAGATTGGCACCTGACCGGCTGGCGGTTCATCCCTTCACGCCTAGCAACCCTTGACACCCGTTGGGTAGCGCCTTAAGCCCAGCCCCGTGTAGTGGACATCTCCCTGGCAGTGGCATTACTACTCCCCCAACATGGCAAGTGAGCGTATACAACGGCAAATCGACCGTTTTCTTGATGAGGCAGAAGAAGCGGCCACCGGGCTTGTCCCGTCTACTCCAAATGGCCGAGAACAGCAAGCTAGCGTAGCGAAGGTCCCTTCCATCAGGAGAAGTTAGCGGCCGTTGATCCCCGCCACGCCCAGACATCGCTATTCACCTGCGGGCGTTCCGGCGGGGATTAATCGGGATAATGAACGGCCAGGAGAAGCGAAAACCGCGGTTTGTACTCACCACTGAACAAACATCGGCATGACCACGTGTATGTAGTCGTCGGAGTCGGTGGGTTTGAAGACGCCGGGGCTGGAGGATGTGGTGGTCTCCAGGGCTACTTTGCCTTTCTCCAGTACGGAAAGCACGTCCAGTAGATAGCGGCTGTTGAAGGCGATCTTGCCCTCTTCACCCTCTATCTCATCCAGATCGACCAGGTCTTGGTTGTCGCCAACTTCCTCGGACTTAGCGGATATCTCCACTTTGGGCGACTCAGTGTCGGCGGTGGCCGGCATCAGGTGCATCCGAATTATGTTGCTGCCGTCCTTGGCAAAGATCGAAGCCGTCTTTGCGGCCCGGAGCACGGTGGGCAGGTCCATGACCGCCCGGGTGGTGTAGCTCTGGGGGATGAGCTGTTCGTAGTTGGGGAAGGTGCCTTGGAGCAACTGGGAAACGATCTCCACTGTGTCGCCGCCCCGCACCCGGAACATGACCTGTCCCTTGGCCGGCGTCATCAGAATCTCCACCGGTTCATCCCGATCTCCAATCATCCGGTTAACCTCGGTCATCGTCCGGGCGGGTACGATCATGGTCATCGGTTCAGACACGGACTTGAGCAGCGCCCCGTGGTGCACCGCTAGACGGAAGCCGTCCGCGGCGGCCATGGTGAACTTGCTGCCTTCCAGTTTCATCTCGACCCCGGTCAATACCGGTCGCGATTCCTCGGTGGCAGCGGCAAATGCCACCCGGGTGATGGCTGATTTCAATACCAACGGGTCTACCTCGGCGGCGACCCCGTCGTCTACCGTGGGGATGGGTGGAAACTCCGATGCGTCAGTGATGTTGATGTGAGCATTGGAACTTCCCGATGATATCTGCAATAGACCGGAACCCTGGTCCAACTCCAATTCGATCTTATCGTTGGGCAGCGAGTTAACGAACTCGGTGAGCAGCCGGGCCGGCACCGTGATCGAGCTTTCTTCTTCGATCATCGCCCCGACCCAAGTGGTCATGGCGATCTCCAGATTGGTGGCTGACAGCTTCAGCATCGATTGGTCGACGCTAAGCAGCACGTTCTGGGTCACCGGCAGAGTGGCCCTGCTGGCCACCGCCCGGCCCACCACGGCCAAGCCCCGGCTGAGGTTCTCTTGCAAGCACGATATCTTCATCTTCCGCCCACCTGGTAGATTGCCTTGGTTTCAATTTGTAAAGCTAAGACGCCTCCGCTCAAGAAGCCGCTTCTGGAAGGCAGGCGTATTATGTCATTCCGCCTGAGTAAAAACAACTTAAAAGATGCAGTTATTCCCGGCTTTTAGACTCATTTTGTCCCCGGAATCCGAAAGTGCCGAACGTTTTGTGTCTGCTATAATAGGCCCGCGCTCGAATCTGAGCGAATTTCCGCCTGACGCCAAGCCGCAAACCCTACCCCGGAAGTCCACATGACCGAACTTCTTTTTCACAACGAAGCCTACTTAAAAGAATTTGAAGCCACCGTGACCGATGTGGTCGAGGGCGGCGTTGTTCTGGACCGCACCGCCTTCTATACGGGCGGCGGTGGTCAGCCCACCGATTCCGGAACGTTGACTTCGGGAAGCCAGGAGTACCAGGTCACCGGCATCAAGCGCGACGACGGCAAGCTGGTGCACAAGATATCCGGCGAGTCGCCCAGCGTGGGTTCAACCGTGACCGGCGTCATCGACTGGGACCGAAGGTATCTTCTGATGCGCACCCACACGGCCCTCCACATATTATGCGGGGTCGTTTGGCGGGACTACGGCGCCAAGGTGACCGGTGGCGACATGAAGCCCGGCGAGGGCCGCATGGATTTCGAATTCGAGAATTTCTCCGCTGAATTCGCCGGGGAACTGGAAGCAAAGGTCAACGCTGAAGTGGCCGCGAACCGGGACATCAGCGTCCATCACCTCAGCCGGGAAGAAGCAGACAAAATACCAGACCTGATCCGCACCAAGATCAACCTTCTGCCGCCAAACATTCAAGAGATACGCACCATAGACATCCACGGGCTGGACCTACAGGCCGACGGTGGAACACACGTGGCCAGCACCCGGGAGGTCGGAGTGATCAAGGTGGTGGGCCATGAGAGCAAAGGCCGCATCAACAAGCGGATCCGCATCGCCCTAGAAGATTAGTTACATCTTCGCGGCCCAGCCAACTTCCTTCGGAGGCGCACTGCCCAATGCCCGACAATCCCGCTTCTGACACCAGCGCCCTCCGCCGAGTTGTGGGGATTGACGTGGGCGGTACCTTCACCGACATCGCCGTCTTGGAAGACGGCAAACTTACGGTCCACAAACTTCCCTCCACCCCCGCCGACCCATCCCGTGGGATTCTCCAAGGCGTGAAAGAGACCGGCGTCACTTCCGCGGAATTCGTCCACGGCTCCACCGTCGCCACCAACGCGCTGCTGGAGGGCAAGGGCGCCCGCACCGCCTTGATCACCACCATGGGATTTGAAGACGTGTTGGAGATAGGGCGTCAAAGCCGCGCCGAACTCTACAACTTCGAGATGGACCGGGCCCCAGCCCTGGCTCCCTGGGAGCTGCGTTTTGGCTTGCCGGAACGAGTCGATCACACCGGCGCCATCGTCGAAGACCTGACGCAAGAGGCCATCCAGACCCTGATCGGCTTATTGGAAGAGAGCAAAGTCGAAGCAGTGGCTGTTTCGTTCCTGTTCTCATTCCTGAATACGGCCCATGAAGACATGGTCTTGAACGCACTGCGGCAGATGAAAAATCCACCTTACATCTCGATTTCGTCCCGCGTCTTGCCCGAATTCAGGGAGTACGAGCGGACTAGTACCGTGGTGGTGAATTCTTACGTAGGCCAGGTGATGAGCCGGTACCTGGGGGAGCTTGAAGGCCCTTTGGGCAAGGGCCTGCGCATCATGCAGTCGTCTGGCGGTAGCATCACCGTCGGCTTGGCCTCAGAGCAGCCAGTGCGCACCATCCTCAGCGGTCCGGCCGGCGGCGTGGTCGGCGCATTCTATACGGCCATGCAGGCTGGTTATCCGGACATCATCACCGTGGACATGGGCGGCACCTCCACCGACGTCTCGTTATGCCCCGGTGAGATCAAAGAGACAACCTCCGCCAATGTGGGCGGCTATCCCATCGGCGTGCCCATGATCGACATTCACACCGTGGGCGCAGGCGGCGGGTCAATCGCCCGAGTCGATACCGGCGGCGCGTTGGTCGTCGGTCCCGAATCGGCGGGAGCGGAGCCGGGCCCAGCCTGCTACGGTGTGGGAGACCAGATCACGGTCACCGACGCCAACTTGCTGCTGGGGCGTCTGCTGCCGGACCGGTTCCTTGGCGGACGCATTGCCCTTGACCGTGACCGCGTGGTAGGGCTGATGCAGGCATTGGCAGGCCAGATCAACACCGACGCCCACCAGACCGCGTTGGGGATCAACCGCGTGGTCAACGCCAACATGGAGCAGGCTATCCGGAAAATCTCCCTGGAGCGGGGTTACGACCCGCGGCTGTTCACCCTGGTGCCCTTCGGGGGCGCCGGTCCGATGCACGCGTGCGAACTGGCCCAAGAACTGGGCATACCCAGGATCTTGGTGCCGTCCAACCCGGGCATCCTTTCGGCTTTGGGAGTGGCTATCGCCGACATCGTCAAAGATTACTCCCGTACGGTCATGCTTAGAGGGGCCGACCTGGACCGGTCCCGGATCGACGAAGAGTTCCAAGGTATGGAGGGGCAAGCCAGGACTGAGATGGCCGGCGAAGGCTTGGACGTGGACAAGATGGCCGCCCGCCGTTTCTTGGACGTCCGCTATGTGGGCCAGTCCTTTGAACTGACGGTCGACTATCCGTCCCGGCCCACCAAGACCGATCTGGCCAAGGTGATCGGTGACAATTTCTACAAGGCCCATCTGAGACGATTCGGTTACGCGGACCGGGCGGAACCGGTAGAGGTGGTCAACCTGCGTCTCAAACTTGAGGTCGCCATGGAGAAGCCGTCGGTCCAGCCGCAGAGCACCGGCGCCGCTGACTCGGCGCACGCTCTTATCGGAGAAGCTGAAGTGGTCTTCCAAGAGGGCGCCCTGGCATCGCCTTTGTATCAGCGGGATCAACTGACCTGCGGCAACACGGTCTCTGGCCCGGCGTTGATCATCCAGATGGACTCCACCACGGTTCTGACCCCAGGTTGGGGCGGAGTCGTGGACCCCTTCGGCAATCTCTTGTTGGAACCGGAATAGCGTTTCTACTCTCATTTGATGGAGTGCAATCATGCCCCAAGGGTCTAAAGAAATATCAGAGCTCACCGTCCTATCCATCTTCGCCCATCCAGACGATGAGGCTTTCGGCTCAGGGGGTACGTTGGCTGAACTGGTGCAGAAGGGTCATAAAGTGACTGCGGTATGCGCCACGAACGGTGATGTTGGAGAGATCAGCGACCCCGCCCTTGCCACGCCGGAAAACCTCTGGCAGGTGCGTCAGGAAGAGATGCAGCGGGCGATGGCTGTTATGGGGATCACGGACGTCCGGTTCCTCGGCTACCGGGATTCCGGTATGGACGGCACTCCGGATAACGAAAATCCTGCATGTCTATTCCAGGCCGACCCGTCTAAGGTTGAGGCCGAGGTTTCTGCGTTGCTGGACGAACTGAAACCCGACATCGTATTCACCCACGACCCAACCGGCGGCTACGGACACCCTGACCATCTCACCACTTACCAACGCGCCACGGCGGCAGTCGAGGCTATGACCAATGATCGGCCTCACCTGTATTACGTGTGTTTTCCCAAGAGTAATTTCCGCAAGCTGTGGCAAGAAATGACCGATGCCGGCATCACTCCGCCCTTCGCCAAGGAAGAAATGGAAAAAATAGGGTCTCCCGACGACTATTTGACCACTGTACGAGACGTATCGGAGTACGTGGACATCAAGAAAGAATCGCTCAATTGCCATCAGACCCAACTTGACCCCAACGGCCCTTTCAGCGCCATGGCGCCTGAATTCATGACCGCCTGGATGAGCACCGAGTACTTCTACCTCAACCAACCCAAAGGCGGTGGATCCCAGGAAGATATCCTCGCGGAGTTACCCTAAGATGGTCCGTAAGACGCAGCTCCCAAGGGGTGGTAGATGCCGGTAGACCCGATCAGCCTGCAAGTATTCAAGAGCAAATTTGAATCGGTCGCCGAGGAGATGGGCGTCGCCCTGCAACGGACCGCTTACTCGCCCAACATCAAAGAACGCCGCGATTTCTCCTGTGCCGTATTCGACCCCAAAGGGAATATGGTCGCGCAGGCGGCCGATATCCCAGTACACCTCGGAGCCATGCCCGCGTCGGTCCAAGCCGCCCTGGAAGTCTTCCCCGATTCCCTGAATCCCGGAGACATCGTGATGCTTAACGACCCCTACATGGGCGGCAGCCACCTGCCCGACATCACCATGGTTGCTCCGATCTACGCCGAACGCAACGGAAAGAAAGAGTTGGCCGGATTCGTGGCCAACCGCGGCCACCACGCCGATGTGGGCGGCATGACTCCCGGATCTCTCCCGCTTTCAACTGAGTTGTATCAAGAAGGGTTGATCATCCCTCCGGTCAAGCTGGCGAAGCGAGGACGGTTGAACCAAGAGATCATCCAGTTGATCTGCCGCAACTCCCGGACGCCGGACGAAAGAAAGGGCGACTTGGCCGCCCAGACCGCCGCGATCCGCGTCGGCGAACAGCGCATGCGGGAGGTTAATGAGCGCTACGGTCTTGATGACACCCTGGAACATATGGCGGCGCTGCTGGACTACTCGGAACGGGTGACGCGAAGAGCCATCGCAAAGATTCCCGATGGCCGGTACGAAGTGACCGATTACATGGACGACGACGGCCTGACCCAAGAGTTGGTGCCGATAACCGTGGCGATCACGGTTTCCGGCGACGAGATGAAGATAGATTTCACTGGGACTTCTCCCCAGCGGCCCGGCTGTATCAACGCCCCCGTGGCGGTCACAAATTCGGCGTGCCTCTACGTGGTGCGTTGTCTGCTGGACGAACAAGCCCCAGCCAACCAAGGCTGCCTGCGTCCGTTAAACATCATCACGCCCTTGGGCAGTCTGGTAAACCCTGAGCCTCAGCATGGGGTGGCAGCCGGCAACGTCGAGACCTCACAGCGGATAACGGATGTGCTGTTGGGCGCCTTGGCCCAGGCGCTGCCCGAGGTTATTCCAGCGGCAAGCCAAGGGACGATGAACAACATGATCATCGGAGGACATGATCCGGTCAGGAATAAACCATTCGTCTACTACGAAACCATCGCCGGCGGCATGGGCGCCAGACCTGACAAAGACGGCATCTCCGCTATCCACACCCACATGACGAACACTATGAACACCCCGGTGGAGGCCATGGAGTTCGCCTTCCCATTGCGGCTCAAGCGGTACGCGGTCCGGCGAGGCTCCGGCGGCGACGGCCGGTTCAAGGGCGGAGACGGCATCATTCGGGAAGTAGAGTTCCTAGCACCCGCCAGGGTTACCCTGATGTCGGAGCGGCGCAAGCTGCCCCCACCCGGATATCACGGAGGCCATCACGGCGAACCCGGCGAGAACGTCCTGTTTCGGGGCGGGTACGAGGAGATCACCCTGGCCGGTAAAGAACTGGTGGACGTGGAAGCCGGAGACGTGATCAGCATCTGGACCCCCGGCGCCGGCGGCTGGGGCGCCCCCGAAGGCGAACAGGCTTCTTAGTGGGGGCCTTCCGGCTGGTTTCCCCAGTATTCATCGTCATGTTTGCGTTGTTGCTGACGGCATGTCCAGGCGATGCTACTCCACCCCGAGACCTGCTATTAAGCCCAGACGACTTCCCTCGGGCCGGCGTCACGGAGACCAGCCGGGAGACAGGTGAGACCAATCAGTTTGAACCGGCGGTCCAGGTGGAGTTAACCAGCTTGGACTTCACGGTGCTTGAGAGTCTGGTGCTCTTCGATTCCGTTGACCTAGCCCTTGCCCTCCTGTCAGAGATTAAGCAAGACCAGATATCTCAAGGTGTGGACGCTCATCCCGTGGACGGTTTTGAAGCCAATTCGGGAGTCTTGGCGGACCGGTTACACGGAGAAGATGCGTCGACATTGTTCTTCGTAGAAGGACGGGCGTTGGTCCGGATCACGTTGAGCGGCGTGGACCACGCCGACCGGGTGTGGGACGTCGCCAGGCTAGCCCGTGAAAAATCCGGCTAATCGAAATTCGCCGCCGCCGACTGTGGACGAGTTGAGTTCTGTCTAGTAAACTAGGGCCGTTGCACTAAAGCGGCTTGGCTAGATCTCGGTTTTAATCAACTGGGACCGCCGCCTAGATGCACTGAAAATTCGCCAGGTTGAGGCCGGACCTGATGGTCGGGCCAACAACAGGAGGAGATTAAAGATGGTTAGATTCGCACGTTGCAACGCCCTACTTTCTCTGGCTTTGGATTCTTCCGGTAAGGGTTGCCGTTATGTCGCTAAAGGCGCCTCGGACGACGATGTTGTTAAGGAAATGCTTGAGCACCTGACTTCTGTACATCAGGTTGAAGGCGATATGACAGCCAACATCCTGGCTACAACTAAGACCAACAACGGTTAAGCCACGGCATCACCGGCCCACGCCGGTTAACAGCGGAACGAAAAAAGCCCAGGCAATGCCTGGGCTTTTTAATTTGCCAGCGGACTAGATCTAAGGACGCCCTAGACGAAAACCCTCTCCGGGTTGGCGGTCGGGTAAATGGCCAGCACCTTGGCCGGCTTGTCCGACCGATTTGTGATGGTGTGCTTGGCGCCGGCCGGCGCCAGAAGCAGGTCGCCCGGACCCAAGGTTCGGGTCTCGCCTTCCAGGACCGCCTCGATATTCCCCTCGACCACCAAGGTTGCTTCCTCGTAGCCGGGGTGGATGTGCAGAGCCAAGCCGGCGCCCGGATCGATACCGGCGTCGACCACGGTCAGATTAATTCCGCCGTTGTCCTTACCCACCAGGGTTGCCGTCTGAGTGCCGGAGGTGGAACTACCGGCCTCGGCATCGCCTTTCATGACGAATGGCATGATTTACTCCGATCAGCCGATTGGGGATTGCCCAGCGGTTCTACTTGCCGTCGTCGAAGCTGACGATAATGACTGCGTTGGCGATTAGCATGCCGTCATTGCCGTCCACGCTGGGAATCTCCAGGCCGCCCAGGACCGCTTTGCAGCTGCCTTTCCCGTTTTGGTGGGGCAGTGTCGCCTGGACTGCATCAGTGTCCACTTGGTCAGGCTTGGACACACCGATGGTGACGTCAACGGTCATATCGTCGGCTGTCTTACCTATCATCCGCTGAAAGCCCAGACTGCTGTGATGGATCGCATCGAACACGGCCCGGGTGGCCGCTTTGGTGTAATCAAGTCCATGAACGTCCACGCCCATTCCCATCTCGGTGACACATCGTACCATTGCCATGGTTTACCTCCGGTCCTAGGTCGGAATTCATCCGCCGTTTGGCCGACCCATTACAACTCAGGCGCACCAAGCCGTCAAGCGCGATGGTTGAGATGGAGGCTAAGATCTGCTAATTCACGGAGGCTTGAACGCCCATGCTGGAGGCGTCGTAGCCTCCGAGGCTCTCAACCCGGCGGTGGAGCACCGGTCGGCGGAGGAGGTCCAACAGCACTTGGACCGGCCCATCGGACAGGAAGTGGTTAGGGACCACCAAGTCGTAGCGTTCTTCTTCCAATGGGAGAAAATCGAGGCCCATGGCCAAGGCGGCCGCCTTGACTCCGATTCCTGCGTCGGCGCTGCCAGAAGCCACGGCGGCGGCCACCGCCAGATGACCCCATTCCTCTCTTTGGTAGCCGTCTAGGTTTTCTCCGGAGAGTCCTGCCCCAGCCAAAGCCCGGTCGAGAAGGTCCCTGCTGCCCGAGCCTGCCTGCCGGTTGACCATTTGGATTCCAGAGTTGGCCAGATCTGCGACGCCGGAGACCTGCTTTGGGTTCCCAGAGGCCAGGATCAGTCCCTGCTGCCAAACGGCGAAGGTAACCAACGTGCAGGGGAATGGCACCAGTTGCAAGACCCACGAACTGTTATATCCGCCGGTGGCGTCATCCAGCAGGTGGCAGCCAGCCACGTGCGCTTCGCCGTTGGCCAGACCAATCAGAGCTTGGCGGCTGCTTTCTTCGGCGGCAACCAAGGCCACACCTCTGGAACGGAGCCCAGATTCCAACAGCCCCACCGCTGGATCGCAGCCCAGCATGACCAAGGTTGGGGAATCGACTTCTTCTAGGTCGAAGGGCTGTACAGTGACTCGACCGTCTTGGCCATCCATTCCGTGGTAAACAACCAGTCCTTCGGCGGCGACGACAGCGTGGCGGGTGTTGTCGGCACCGGCCAGGGGGCGGGTTAAAAGTTTCGACCCGACGCGAAACAACCGGGCGCGCTGTGGAGGGCCACCGGGAGCGGCGTCGCTAAAAACCCCCGAGACGAGTTCAGCTTCCAAGGCCACTGGTGGTTGTTCCGTCAGATAGAAGAGCGACTCAACTCTTTCACCGAGGGCCTGGGCCAACCGTAGGGCAACTTCAGTGGAAGGGTTAGCACTGCCGGACTCCAACGACGAATAAGCCTGCCGGCTGATGCGAGACCGGCGGGCCAATCCGCCTTGGGTCAGACCTAGCCCGGTGCGAGCATGTTTGAGGTTATTTTCTAGGCTGCCACTGTTCTTTGGCATGGCTTAAAGGTACACTAATCTTGATATTATATCAAGTATACTTTACACTGCGTGTGTTCTGAAATATGCTCGATTCAACTAGCCGATTCCTGCTTTCGAGGCAGGCCAAGATATTCTTGCTTCCGATGTTTTTATCGATCGTCGTATGCGGCGGAGACGGCAATTCCTTGAGGGTGTTCGCGGCGTCATCGCTGACCGGAGCGTTCAATGAAATCGCCCAGGCGTTTGAGGCCGAAAATCCCGGCGTTAAGGTCTATCTCGACTTTGGCGGTAGCCAGCGGATGCGCTCCCAATTGGAGTTCGGGGCCAGGGCCGACGTCTTCGCCTCGGCCGACGCCATTCAGATGGACGCCTTGGTAGAACAGGGTTTTGTCGCTGGATTCCCGGTGGATTTCACTTTGAACGCGCTGGTTGTATTGGCGATGGGCAATGGTCCGGTGAATGAGATTGCCGACCTGGCCCGCCCGGGAGTCAAGGTGGTCTTGGCCAACGACGCTGTTCCGGTGGGTTCATATTCCGGTCAGGTGCTGGAAAACCTGTCTCAGGACCCCATCTATGGTCTGGGCAGCAGGTTCAAGGACGATGTTCTGGCAAATCGAGTATCGGAGGAACCCAACGTTGATAACCTCTTCCAGAAAGTTGTCCTGGGGGAGGCTGATGCCGGTATCGTCTACGAGACCGACACCGTCAAGGCCCTTGATGCGGGAACGATGAACATCCTTTTCATCCCAATTCCTGATGCAGCCAATGTCAGCGCCCGCTATCCCATAGCCGTGCTGGAGGAGGCACCGGAGCCGGAGTTGGCCCAACAGTTCGTGCAGTTCGTGTTGTCCGATATCGGCCAAACGCTGCTCAATAGATACGGGTTCTCCTCACCATGAGCCTGGAAAAAGGAAGATCGATTTGGCGGCATTGAACCCGGTCTCCCGGATAAGAAACCAGCCTGCCGGGATATTGGGCGGCGGCGGCGCAGTGCTATACGTGCTGTTCATCGGCCTGCCGGTGCTGGCGTTGCTGGTTCGGGCGGCCCAGCAGAGCGATTTCCTAGACGCCGTGACCAGCGATGCGGCCCTGACCGCGCTCCGGTTGTCTTTGATCACCAGCGTCATCAGCATGGCGGTGGTGGTGCTGCTGGGCACGCCTTTCGCCTACCTGTTGGCCCGCAGTGACCGCCTTTGGGCGCGGTTGATGGACAGTTTGGTGGAACTGCCTCTGGTCCTGCCCCCGGTGGTGGCCGGAGTCGCCATGCTGATGGCCTTTGGGCGAAACGGCCTGATCGGATCCGAACTGGAGAGTATCGGACTGACCATCCCCTTCACCACCACGGCCGTTGTGTTTGCCCAGATATTCGTCGCCTCGCCGTTCTTCATCCGGTCGGCGAAACTGGGGTTTCAGTCGGTGGGCAAAGACTATGAAGACATCGCCCAGACCCTGGGGGTCTCGCCGTGGCGGACCTTCTTTCGCATCACGCTGCCATTGGCGGCGCCGGCCATGTTCACTGGGCTGGGGCTGGCTTGGGCCCGGGCGCTCTCCGAGTTCGGGGCGACCATGATGTTTGCCGGGAACCTGACCGGCGAGACCCAGACCATGCCCTTGGCCATAATGTCCGCCATGGAAAAGAGCCTAGACGGCGCGTTAGCTCTCTCGGTGATGCTGTTGGCGGGTTCCATCATGGGGCTGGTCCTGTTGGGGCTGCTTACCCGCCGCCGATGGCAGGGCCGGTCATGACGACCCAGGCGGTTGCGTCCGCCGCCAGTGGTTGGGTCGAATGCAGGGTGGGCGACTTTCACCTCGAGACAACCTGGGAAGTATCACCCGGGCAGGTCTTGGTGCTATTTGGGCCCTCCGGCGCCGGCAAGTCGACCACCCTCCGGGCCATCGCCGGGCTGTTGCGTCCGGTGCGCGGCCACATCGAGGTCGGCGGCCAAGTAGTCTATGACGGCGATGCCGGGACCTGGGTGCCCACCCACGACCGGCGCCTAGGTTATCTGACGCAGCAATACAATTTGTTCCCTCATCTAAAAGTTGCGGCCAATATTGCTTTCGGGCTCCGCGATCGCAGGTCGGACGCGGGGAAAGACCGAGTGTTGGAATTGACCAGTCTGTTTCAGTTGGAGGGCCTGGCCGACCGCTATCCCTGGGAGCTATCCGGAGGTCAGCAGCAGCGAGTTGCTTTGGCCCGGGCACTGGCTTCCAAGCCGGCCATGTTGTTGTTGGACGAACCGTTCGCATCGCTGGACGCCGAGCTTCGCCGCACCTTGCGCCGGGAGCTCCGCGCGATGCTGGCGCAGTCGCCAGTGCCGGTGATGCTGGTGACCCACGACCGGGAGGAGGCGCTAGCATTGGGCGATTCGGTGCAAGTCATCAACGAGGGCCGCACACTGGTGACCGGAGTGCCGTTGGATGTTCTAGGACAGCCGGGGCAGGGCAGAGTCGCCCGCCTGGTAGGCGTGGAAAATCTATTTGACCTGACGGTCCAAGAGCGAAATCCCCGAGATGGGACGATGACTTGCGTCGGCCCCGGTCTGCGTCTGGAAGTGCCTCTAGACTCACAGGTATCCGAAACCGGGACACCTGGAGGTGGGCAGGACCGGGTTACAGTGGGGATACGTGCATCGGACATCATCTTATCCAAGGAAGACCTGCAGGGCTCATCGGCGCGAAACCGGCTGTCCGGTCAAGTGATATCGGTCGAGTCCCGACCTCCCGGCTACGCCGTGACGTTAGACTGCGGCCAGCCCATTCGCTGCCACATAACCGGCGCGGCTCTGGAAGAGATGGGGATACAGCCGGGACAGCGGCTGTGGGCCGTTTTTAAGGCCTCGTCCTGTTTCTTGGTGGACGAAAACCGGGTCTAAACGTCAGCCGCGGCCCAAATTCCGGCCGGTTTTCTAGTATTCGTCGAAGCCCTGGTCCAATGGTCCTAATCTCCTGATTTGTCCAAAAGAGCAAATCGGTTATGTCAAGACAAGAACACAGCCAATCACCGGCAAACGGTGGCAATTTTCCGTTAAATTGCGTTACGAATAACGTCTATTATTTGGAATTACAATACTGGATTACCTTTGCCAATGCATTTAAGAATGGGCGTAAATTACGCTTGTATCAGGAATTGTAATGGGTATAATGTGCCCCAGGCAAAACCAAGGTCAGGATGAGCGGGTTACCGGAAACCCCCGGTGAGGGGGGCCGATTCTAACCAGCGCAAGTTGACCCGGTGGCGCCAAACTAGGGGTGAGGACCCAGGAGGTCAACCAGTGGCACTAGCAGACAGGACATTAACTTGCGTGGAGTGTGGCGGAGAATTCATCTTTACTGCGGGGGAACAGGAATTTTTCCAAGCCAGGGGCTTCGGCAACGAGCCCAAGCGCTGCCGCAGTTGCCGGGCAGTGCGCCGTTCCGAGCAAAGGTCTGGGGGGATGTACCAAGACGGACCCAGGGAGATGTATCCGATCAATTGCGCCCAGTGCGGCCAGGACGCCATGGTGCCCTTCCGGCCCAGAGGCGACCGGCCGGTGTATTGCAGTGATTGCTTCAGCAAGATGCGGACTGAGGCTTCACCGGGCGTCTAGGCGGAAACCAGACGTGGCGGACAAAAGGGTTGGCGTAATGCCAGCCCTTTTTCGTTGACTGAGGTCTATGTCCGGTACTGTGTGCTTCTGTAGGCGCGGGTTTTTAACCCGCCGTGGCTCTCGTAAATGAAGTTCCGAGCCGAGAGAAAAATTACGAACAGGTGTTCCTTCTCCCCGTGCCTCAAGGCTCAGACAACCTCGCGAGTAGCGCAATTGAGCGGGTTGAAAACCCGCACCTACACACCATTCCGTTGAAGCCATGAGTCGCCAGCGGCTACAATGTCATGGCGCTGCAATATCTGATCATGTCGTCCAACTGTTCATAAGGCATCGACCCCAACAATGAAATTCAAAGACCTCAGAGAGTTCATACGTTTCCTGGAAGATAAGGGTGAGCTGCGCCGGATCACGGCGCCGGTCAACCACGAGCTAGAGATCACGGAGATCACCGACCGGGTGATCAAGTCTGGCGGCCCGGCGCTTTTATTCGAGAACGTTACCGGGTTCGACACTCCGGTACTGGTCAATATGTACGGCACCGAACAACGCACAGCTTGGGCTCTCGGCGTGGAAAGCCTAGACGCATTGACCGGCCGGGTCGAGGGTTTGCTGGACCTGATGCACGACCCGCCTCAAGGACTCATGGGTAAGCTGAAGGCTTTGGGCCAGTTGGTTCATCTGGCGTCGTTTCAGCCCAAGACAGTGAACAACGCCCCCTGCCAAGAAGTGGTGATTCAAGGGAGCGACATCGACCTTTACAGGTTCCCGATCCTCAAATGCTGGCCCCTGGACGGTGGCCCATTCATCACTCTGCCATTGGTCGTCACCAAGGACCCGGAGACCGGCGTCCAGAATTACGGCACCTACCGGATGCAGGTCTACGATAAACAGACCACTGGCATGCACTGGCAGACCCATAAAGTGGGCACCCATCACTACCGTCTGAGCCATGAACTGGGCTTGGAAAAACTGGACGTTTCGGTAGCTTTGGGCGGCGATCCCGCAACCATCTGGACCGGTTCGGCGCCGCTGCCGCCGGACATGGACGAGATGGCGATAGCCGGTTTTCTGCGGGAGGAGGGCGTTGAACTGGTCAGGTCCAAGACCAACGACCTGCTTGTGCCGGCCCAGGCCGAGATCGTGCTGGAAGGGTACGTGGTCCCGGGCGAAGAGCGGGATGAAGGGCCGTTTGGCGATCACACCGGCTACTACTCAATGGAAGACCCCTACCCGGTCTTCCACGTCACGTGTATCACTCAGCGCAAGGAGCCCATCTACCCCGCCGCCTTGGTCGGCCGCCCGCCCATGGAAGACTACTGGATGGGCAAGGTGACTGAACGGGTCTTCCTGCCTTTGATGAAACTAGTCTTACCTGAAGTTGTGGATATCAACATGCCCGCGGAAGGTTCCTTCCACAACCTGGTGATCGTGTCCATCAAAAAGGAATTCCCGGGTCACGGCAAAAAAGTGATGCACGGTCTCTGGGGATTGGGATTGATGAGCCTGGTCAAAACCATCATCGTCGTGGACCACAACGTAGACGTCCACAACATGTCCGAGGTGGCCTGGCGGGTCACCAACAACATCGACCCATCCCAAGACTTCGTATTCTCCGCCGGACCCATCGATGACTTGGACATCGGGTCTTCCACACGCGGGGTCGGCGGCAAAGTGGGCATCGACGCCACCATCAAGCTGCCGCTGGAAGGTGGCCGTCAGGGCGAGTGGCCGCCGGACATCATCATGGACCAGGTGGTGAAAGACCTGGTCGACGGGAAATGGAGCGATTACGGTCTCGCTTAGAGGCGTCGCATTCGGCGATGTGAGAAGATACTGAACATGTCTGCCGCAAGCGCTATAACCACCCCCGCCGGGTTTGTCGCCACCAGAATTCCGCGCTACCTCAGCACTATCCGTGTCTGGGAGTCGCTCTACGCCCTGCCGTTCTGTTTCATGGGGATGTTTCTGGCCGCCGACGGATGGCCTGGCTGGAGCGTCTTCATCTGGATCACCGTGGCCTTGACCGGGGTGCGAACCTTAGGAATGGCGGCCAACCGGTTCCTCCATAGAAAAGAAGACGTGCACAATCCCAGGACCGCCAACCGGCACCTCCCAACGGGAAAACTGAAGCCCTTCGAGGTGGTCGGGTTGATGCTGGTGGGCACCGGAGTGTTCTTCTATGCCGCCGCCCAGTTGAACGGCCTGGCCCTGGCGTTGGCCCCGGTGGCGGCCGCCTACGTCGTTGTGTACTCCTTCGCCAAGTACTACACCTGGGCCTGCCATTTCTTCTTGGGGTGGGCGTTGGCCATCTCTCCATCAGCGGCCTGGATCGCCGTCACCGGCCGGCTCGATCCCGAAGCCGTATTGCTGTCGGTGGTGGTTGCTTTGTGGGCCGGCGGTTTCGACATCATCTACGGATGCGCCGACATCGACTTCGACCGGAAGTACGGTGTCAATTCGTTCCCCAAGCGATTTGGCATCGCCGCGGCCCTGCGGACAACCAAGGTGATGCATGCCGCATCGGCAACCGCTCTCTTGGCCCTGGGTTTTTGGCTGGACCTGTCCTTCTTTTATTTCATCGGTTGGGCAATCGCCGTGAGCCTGCTGGCGCTGGAGAACAGTCTGCTCAAGGCCGACGACCTCTCCAAACTGCGCTCACCCCTCTTCCAATACAACAGTGTGATCTCGATGGTGTTGCTGTTGTTCACTATCCTGGCGGTTGAGTTATGACGGACCGGAAGAATGTGAGTCCCGTGGTGGTCGGTATCACCGGGGCCAGTGGCGCCGTGATGGCCCGGGCCACTGTGGACGAGCTGTTGCGCCGGGACATCCCCACGGTGGCGCTCTGCTCCAATCCCGCCCGCATGGTCTGGCAGGAAGAGATGGGGGAGAGCTTCGCCGACACGCTGGTTGAGTGGCAAGAACATCCGGCTTTTGTCCATTACCCGATCAACGACCTGAGAGCGCCGGTGGCCAGCGGCACCTACCCCACCGCCGGGATGGTGATCGTTCCCGCCAGCATGAATAGCATCGCATCCCTGGCCGGGGGTCTATCCGGTAACCTGCTGCTCCGTGCCGCCGACGTTTGCCTCAAGGAAAGGCGTCCGTTGGTGCTGGTGCCCAGAGAGACCCCACTGCACAGCATCCACCTAGAAAACATGCTCACGCTGAGCCGGATGGGCGCCGTGGTGGTCCCGCCTGAGCCCGCCTTTTATCTGAAGCCCCAGGGTATCTCGGACATAGTCGATTTTGTGGTGGCCCGGATCTTCGTGGCGTTGGGCCTGGACCGGACCATGCCCGATGACATGCAATATCAGGGTCCCGCGGAGTAGCCCGGCCCGGACCATGGCTGAACTCCAGGGCGCTGAGAAACAACGTTACGTTGCCGACCTCTTCTCTCGAATATCGGGCCGTTATGACCTGATGAACGACCTGATGACCCTGGGCATGCACCGCCGCTGGAAGCGGCAGACCGCCGCGCTGGCAGCCCAGGGGCTCAGCGGCCCGGCCATCGACGTATCCACCGGCACTGGAGACCTGGCGTTGGAACTGGCCCGGCGTCCGGGCGTCGAATACGCCGTGGGCCTGGACCTACTCCCTGAGATGGTTTCCCTGGCGGAGTCCAAGGCTGAAAGCCGGGGTCTGTCGGCGACCGTCGCAATGATGAGCGGCGATGCTCTATCCCTGCCCTTCGCCAATGGAAGTTTCGCTTGCGCCACCGCCGGGTTCAGTCTCCGCAATATGCCTGATGTAGAGAGAGCGCTGTTTGAGATGGTCCGGGTGGTGCGGCCAGGAGGGCGGGTGGTGATTCTGGAACTCTCGCCCATGAGCACCGGGCTGAGATCCGTCCTCTTCCGTCCGCTGTTTCACTACGTGGCGCCTCTGATCGGCAAGTTGGTGGCTGGAGACCGGTCGGCCTACTCCTATCTTCCCAAGTCGGTTGACCACTTTCTGGAGGCCGGGCGGCTGGCGGAAATGCTGTCGAGCTTGGGACTGATTGAAGTCGCCTACCGGCGTCTGGGCTTCGGTACCGTTGCCTTGCATTGGGGAGTTAAAGCGGGCCAGCCAAACTAGGGTAAGGCTCTTTCGTTCCCCTCGTGGAATAGCGGAATTGAGCTTGTTTAACATCCATGTCTAAGTTAAACTGATTACAACATTGCGGTATTCGAAACCCCACGTTGCGCCATAACGTGGGCTCGCGAGTATCAACGGAATAACTATCATGGCCACCATATTCGACAAACTAGAGCCGGTGATTCAACGCTACCATGAGATTGAAGAATCCATGGGAGATTCCGAGATTGCGGCAAATTTTGAGCGCGTCCAGGAGTTGGCCCGGGAGCGGGCGTCCCTGGAAACGCTGGTGAAGATCGCCGCCATATACAAAGAGTTGGTCGGAGAGATCGAGGACCTGGAATCCCTTATTAAGGAAACTTCTGAACCCGAACTGATCGAGATGGCCAAGGAAGAACTGGCCATTGCCCAGGGTAAGTTCGATGAGTTAAGCCAGGATCTGCGTCTGGCCCTGCTCCCCAAGAACCCCAACGACGAGCGGGACGTGATAATGGAGATTCGAGCTGGGGCCGGCGGGGCCGAGGCTGGCATCTTTGCCGCCGATCTCTACCGGGCCTATTCCCGCTACGCCGTGAACCAAGGATGGAAAGTCGAAGTCATGGACTCCAACCCCACCGAGGTTGGTGGGTTCAACAAGATCGTTTTTGAGATACAAGGCAAGGGCGTTTTCAGCCGCATGAAGTTTGAGAGCGGCGTGCATCGGGTCCAGCGTGTCCCCAACACCGAAACTCAAGGTAGGATCCACACCTCAACGGCCACGGTGGCAGTGCTGCCGGTGGCGGACGAAGTGGAGGTGAAGATAGACCCCAACGAACTTCGTATCGATATCTTTCACGCCGGCGGCCACGGCGGTCAGAATGTCAACAAAGTGGCAACGGCGGTGCGTATCGTCCACGAGCCATCCGGCTTGACTGTTGTCTGCCAAGACGAACGTTCGCAGTACAAGAACAAGCAGCGAGCCATGACCATGCTCCGGTCCCGGTTGTTCGAAGCCGAACAGATTCGCCACGACGCCGAGATCAGCGAGAACCGCCGCGCTCAAGTTGGCGGGGCAGACCGATCGGAGAAGATCCGGACCTATAACTACCCCCAAGACCGGATCACGGACCACCGCAGTAACGAGAACTTCCACGGCATTCCTAGGGTTATGGATGGCGACCTGGACGGCATGTTTGACCGGCTGAGCGCCTGGGAACAAGAACGCCTGCTAGCCGAAGCCACCGCCTAGCGGGCCCTACAAGGGCGTTTCCTCATTTATGGCGTCTACCCAACCGGGATTTCCTCTATAATCCTGTGCGTCCCGAATCTTCAGTCTACAAATTAGGATATAACTCTGTCTCATGCCTGTGCTCCGTACCATCATCCAAGATACCCATAAGAAATTGGAATCGGCCGGGATCCCCGATGCCCGGCTGGAGGCCGAGGTGCTGGTGATGAATGTGATGCGCATGGCGCGCCAGAGCATCTTCGCCGAGCAGGAGACCGAGGTCACCGGACAGCAACAGGCCGCTCTGGATGAGTTCTTGGAACGCCGCTACAGCCGGGAACCTTTGGCCTACATCCTGGGCCAACGCGAGTTCTACGGCATCAATGTGGTCCTCACCCCGGCGGTGCTGATACCGCGCCCTGAGACCGAAGGACTGGTAGAGCAGGCCCTTTTCATGGCTTTGATGGGCATGGAGTCCACCGAACTGACCATCGCCGACGTCGGCACCGGCAGCGGGGCCATCGCCATAAATCTCGCCATTCACCTGCCCTCGGCCAAGATCTATGCTGTGGACGTACAGGACGCGGTGCTGGATGTCGCGGCCTATAACGTGCGCGTCCACGGCGTGGCCGACCGGGTGAACCTGGCCATCGGCGACCTGTTGGACGCGGTACCGGAACCCGTCGACCTGATTGTGGCCAACCTGCCCTACATCCCCACGGACCGCATCCCGACGTTACAGCCAGAGGTCCAACAAGAGCCTGTGTTGGCTCTGGACGGGGGCCCCGACGGTCTGGACCTGGTCCGCCGGCTCCTGATTCAAGCCGAAGACAAGCTAAATAGCCACGGAATCATCCTGCTGGAGATCGACCCAGACCAGATTCCAGTGGTCCAAGAGCTGGCGCTACAGCATTTCCCGGAAGGCTCAACCAGCGTGGAAAAAGACCTGGCCGGCATGGACCGAATCTTGTCCATCCACCGGCAAGCCGTGGAGTAGGACGGAGTCACCATTTGCCCGTCATTCCAGCGACGGCTCGAATCCAGGATTTTCTTAAGGGTGACGGTCGGGTATCGCGATCAATCTGGATTCTGGCCTTTGCCAGAATGACAGTTGGCATGGCCGCATCTGGCAACTT
>Ga0208570_1000090_pt1 | contig 46412 bp, 50 predicted proteins | sample DeeseametaMP1202_FD_184192 | JGI IMG/M metagenome (GOLD analysis project Ga0208570, IMG submission 184192) | Marine microbial communities from the Deep Indian Ocean - MP1202 (SPAdes) | ecosystem: Environmental > Aquatic > Marine > Oceanic | place: South Indian Ocean | collected 2011-03-08
GCTTCCTGATCTTGGTATTTCTTATCGTCCATAGCGGCTCGAAAAAACGGTTATTTCAGTTTACCGTGTTTGGCGGCGACAACTTCCGCAATCATACTAAGCGCAATTTCTGCCGCAGTCTGGGCGCCGATGTCTGCTCCGGCGGGACCTTTAATTTGTGCGATTGAAGTTGCGTCAAATCCTGCTTCTTTGAGTCGCGCGCAACGCTTGGCGTGGGTCCGGCTGCTGCCAAGAGCACCGATGTAAGGCAGATTATTTTTAAGCAAAATGTGCAGAGCGGGGTCATCGATTTTCGGATCGTGCGTGAGTAAAATGGCGTAAGTGTCCTCATTGAGCGGCCAGTCCACTAAAATGTCTTCTGGCCATTTTGAAAGTAAATGATCCGGTGCTACCGGAAAACGTTCCGGATTGGCGAAGACGGTGCGTGGATCAATAACCACGGTTAAAAAATCAAGCTCCTTCGCAAATCTTACCAGCGGAATCGTGATGTGTCCAGCACCGATAATTAAAAGTTGGTCTCGGCGTGGAAAAACCTGCATAAAAAATTCTTTTCCGCCAATTTCCACAATCCTGTTTTCGCGCTCCTTGTAGGCTTCTTTAGCTAATGCGGCTGCTTCTTCAAGATTATTTTGCATTCCGCCCACATTTTCACCTTCCGGAAGAATTAACAACGGAGACTGATTTTCAACGGAATATCCACTTTCATCTGGAAGCGGAGAAATTAAAATCGCGGGTTCATTGTTCCGGATGCAATTCTGAAGTGCGTTCCAAACATTTTTTGTTTCCGGATTTGTTGAAAAAGCCCAATGCTTTTCCAGCAGCACCGTTACTTCTCCTCCGCAGGACAAACCAACGGATAAGGCCAAATCGTCTTCAACTCCAAAACTTAGTTTTCGGGAATCACTGTTTTCCAGTGCATCCAGAGCTTCTTCGATGACCGCCCCTTCGATACAGCCGCCGCTGACGGAACCAAGCACTTTTGGAAGCGAATCTTTGTCCATCCCTTTTCCAATGAGCATTCCGGCTCCGGATTTTCGAGGAGCCGAACGCCACGTCCGGATCACTCTTGCGAGCATAAAAGGCTCACCAGTTTCAACCCACTTTAACTGCTCTTCCCAAATATCTCTCATTTTATTCTCTGCAATATCTGTATTAAGACACCGATTCCAGTGAATTCGAAATACAACCTACTCTATCGATTGCTGATTTACTCTTCCTGAGGATTGGTTTACAGTAAAGTAGCCTCGACTTTTGATTCTTCTATGTTGTCATTCTGGTCAAAACAAATTGTGGATCCTGAATCCAAGAGTATTGTTAACCAATTTTGTCTACAAGCTGAAATGTTTTCTGGATCCCGGATCAAGTCAGGGATGACAAAGAATAACACCATTTTTACATGCCCGTAAATATCCGTCTTGATCCGTGAAAATCAGCGGCTAAAAACCAATTACTAGTCCAAAAGTCCTGTCAAAAAACTTGCAATTCCGGCGGCACAAATTCCCCGGAAAGCAATACACTTTGCCTCACCAAGTTTTGTTCCATCCGGAGCATAAACGTAAGACCAGAATGTTGTCCAGTCGTAATGGCCGATTAGTTTTCCCTCATTGTCATAAAGCCGCCGATTTTTCGCGCTACCGATCAAACTCTGTTGTCCGTCATCACGAACCACGAACATTTGGAATCCGCCTTGTATGTTGACGAAGCCCAACCGCCCCCTGGGTGTCCCGTCCATTTCCTGCAATTCAACATAGTCAATGTAAACCAGCGCAAGTCCGATGGGCTGTTTTTCAGGATTGAGGATCGTCGTCTTAAGTGGTAATGCAAACAGTTCCTGAGAAAGTCCGACACAAATGAAACTGATTAGCAACAGCAAACGAATCTGCAAAAAGGTATCTTTAAATTTGAAAGGCATTTTAGGCAAAAAAACAAAAAAGGGAAGGCAAACTTGTCTTTACAAGCCTACCTTCCCTCTGGAGAAAGTGCAATATTGATCTGGATTATGAAAACGTTACTGACGCACCGGACTGAATGGTGAAGGTTCCATCACTATTGATAATATATATATCAAGTGTGATGCTCGTATCCGGACCCCAGAATTCCCATTCTGTATTTCCGGAACGGATTTCTCCGTAACCCAGAACTGCTTCGGGATTACTGGAAGGAGTTTTGCCGGTTTCAATCAGCAGATAGCTTCCGTCTGCGGAAACACCGCTGACCGCGACTGTGGTGGTTCCGGAATCATAGCCACCGCTTTCATCATAGGTGGTGTTTGTCGTTCCGTCGGTAGTCCATGTGGCACCTGCTGAATCGCAATTACTGGAACAGGACATGATCGCATCAACCGTACCGTTCCCCTGCCAAAACTCTTTGTAGCCAAATTCGTAATTTGTTCCACTAGAAGTGAATGACATTTTGGCTTTTGCATAGCCACCGCTGTCGTCTGCTTTGCCGACTGCAGCCATCAGAGAAGTTCCGTTTGTTGCATCAGAGTAAGATTCCTTGAACTCAAAAACCACACAGTCGCCGGTCATTCCGTTGGAACTGCTGCCGCTGCAGGTTTTGAGACTGATGTACATTTTCATTGCGAAAGACCCACTCAACTCCGCTTGAAACGTCGAAATCTTATTCGTGTCATCATAAGTGAACGTTCCTTTGAAGGTCTCACCTCCGAAGCTATCACCGAACTGCGAAGATAACTTCGTTTTGGCTGTATTCCAGCGGAATGTTTCATTCAAGGCCGAACAACTGTCTCCAACGCTGATTTGATGATTGTAACCACCGGCGCTGATGTCTTCATACTTGTAAGCCACAGGAGGGCTGATGGTTTTCCCGATATACTGTTTGAAACTGGAAGACATCGAACCACTCTCGCCTTCAGTTCCGCCAAATTCTTTCTCCATGGCTACCAAGGAATTGTACATACCCTGAGAGAAGGTGATGGTGTACGTTCCCTGTTCGTAGCAAGTACTGCTTGCCGTGTATCCGTCAGCGATACGGGTATCAATTAGCATCAAGTTCAAATCAGCCGAACTGATTGTTCCTTTCATCATTGCTACGACACTTTTTAACATTTCGTAAAACATTGCTGTTCCGGATGCCGCCGCATAGGCTGTCCTGCTGCTGGCACTCCCGGAAGCACTTAGCGATGACGGAATTGCCACAGATGATTTGGCGGGCGAATTACTCCGCGTGTAGGTTGATGTTGAGGTGCTGGTTGTAGAAGTAGTAGAAGATGAAGATGATGAACTGCTATCCTTCTTGGCACAGCCGAGGAAAACCAAACTTATTATCCCCAGTAAAGGGAGTAAGTAAATTAGCTTTTTCATATTACCTCTTTGGTAAAGTGCGGGACTTGAAGGGCTTAAACGTGTTGAAGATACAACCCGAACAGCATTATTTTATCTATTATTGCACATCATTTTAGACCTATAAATTGACATTGCAAGAAAAAAAGAAGAAATTTTCCGGTTCACTCCATACCTTGCCGAAAAGTGGGATAGCGGAGAGTTATGCCAAGTTTACGCAAGCGTTGATTTGAAATAACGCGCTGTGGAGTTCCCGGAAGAGAAGACGAAAACTCTGCCGACTCCGGAAACATTTCTTGAGTCAAATCATTTCGGTTTTCTATCAGCCAACGTGCGACTTGCCACGACGGTTTTGCTTCAAGATCGACGGCGTTAACGCAGGTGGCGGATTCCGGATGTTCGACTAAATGGAGTATAATCCGCGCGAGGTCCTGCACATGGATTCGATGAACCAGCGTGCTGGAAAGAGGAATAGGTTTTCCGGATTTGAGTCGAAAATCAATTCCACGTCCGGAACCATAAATGCCGCCCGCACGAACAACTTGCAAACTGAAATAATGTGAAAGAATTTTTTCGGTTAACAGACGGAGTTTTCCGGACAGTGTGTCTGCTTCAAATTTTGAATTTTCAGTCCATATTCCATTTCGTTTGGGATAAACACCGGTGGTGGAAACGTAAATTAGACTTTTCAGTTGAGGTCGATTCTGCCTCATCCATGTGCCCCAAAGCTGCAGGCGTTCCGTTTCCGCTTCCGGATTTTTCAGCAGCGGCGGAATTGTCAGCACTAATGTTGCGGCAGTTTCAGGCAACTCTTTCCAGCTATTTTCATCTGCCCAATCAAAATGGAAAACCGGAAGTTCTCGTTCCTGAGGCGGAATTTCGTGCCACGTACCCCAAGAATCCGTAGAATAATTTAGCTCACCTGTGAGAATTTTTCCTAAAAAACCTAATCCAAGTATTCCGACTGAAGGTGCAGAAGTGTGAGTAAACATTTATTTTGTGTCAAAACTGCGGGAAATGCTTTGGGAGCAAAATATTGTTCCGGATGGCTACGGAACTTTTACGGATGATAACGGATTTGGAACTGGCAGAAACAGAAAATTATTGGTGTTTCTTTCCGTTTCTCAAGCTCGAATATTGATGCTGCTGTTATTTTGATTGATTTGGGTGGACTCTTGAAAACCAACCAAACCGCCTAAATCCTTGATCATATCCAGCATTCCGAATAACAATTTTTCCTTTCCGTTATCTTTCATTGACTCCGCAAAGGAACGGTGCACACTCTCAGTTGATTCCATCAACACAGCAAATTTAGAATTTTTGAGCAAGGCAAATGCTTTGAGATAGTTTTCCGGATCCTGCATCAAGTCACTGATTTCATCACCCAAATCACTAATATCATCCAAAGCAAAACTTTTATATTCCGGCATTTCCTTAATTTTCCGGATTGACTCGCCGTTCAATTCTTTGATGCGGAAGTCCACAGTTTTTCCAAATTGCTCCGCTGCGTCTGAAGTGAGTTGCTGCTGCTTGGCCACATTTTCAAAACCTGAAACAACCATGCCGTAGGAGCGCCGCAGAATCATGGTGCCACCGTGAGTATCTGCTCGGAGGATGTTGTTCAGTTCAGGATTTGGCGGCATATTTTTTTTGCCTAATCTGGAATTGCCTGGAAAACGGAAAGTTTTTTTTGAAAGCGAATTTGGTGATCGCTCTTCCATCGCATTCTTTTCAGGAGGCGCTTTCGGCCTTTCCGTATTCGACTTGTTTACTACCGGAGGTGTATTTGAGGATACTTGCATGGTTCCTGCTTTGGTCATCTTAGTGTGGGTTGCTCCCCGTGTCATACAAGAATCCAGCCAAATTCACCGGTTATGATTTGAGACTTCATGTCCCTGGAATGCAGACTGGAAAATTATTTCATTTAATTTCAAAATAAACCCAAAAGCCTTTTAGAAATTTGAAAACACTTGTCCGTTATTGTTTGCGTTTGACTCTTTGCCTCATTGGGCTTGGCTTATGTTTCAGCCTGACTTTTAGCGTTCAGCAAACTTTTGCGGTTGAAGGACAGGCGTTGCCCAAAAACTGGAAAAAAATTTCTCTCCAGAAAATGAAAGTACGGGTAATCGACGGTGACACTTTTGACGCAGATCTAAACCGTAACGGAAAATTTTCCAATCCGGAAGAGCGGATTCGACTGCTCTATGTTGATACGCCGGAATTATCAAAATCACACAAAGGTAAAGACCCGAAATTCGGTTTGCCCGCAAAAGGATTTTTAAGCTCAGTACTTGCAAAATCAAAAGCAGTTTTATGGATTGATCCGAAAAACCGAACGGGAAATTATGGGCGGCTTCTGGCGGTTTTGGAAGTTAAGGGGCATAATATCAATTTGGCGTTAATCAAAAGGGGGCACAGCTACTTTGACGCACGCTACGCATGGCCTGCGGATTTCAAAACATACGCTAAAGCTGAAGCGTATGCTTTTGAAAAACACCTTGGAATCTGGAGTTTTCGAAAATCACGTAAACGTTATTTGCTGCGTTTGCGCAAAGAAGGGAAGACAGTCTATTCCCATAAAAATCCTTACTTTGTCTCGAAAATTAAAAATGCGCAAGAAATCAATTTGTCAAAATACAATGGACGTTTTATCAGGGTACGGGGTAAGATTAAAAAAATAAAGACCCTCGGAAAAGGCGCAAAGCTGATATTCCTGAATCATAAGCGAATGAAAAAAGGTTTGCCGGTTATTAGTTTTGAAAATCAGCGAAAGTGGCTCGGACTTGAAAAAATCAGGAAAGGTGATGTATTGCAAATTGAGGGTTTTGCGACTTTGTACAAACAGAAGCAGTGGCAAATCAGACTGCATCGGGCGGTGCTTTTAGATTAGTTATAAAAAATATTTATTTGTAAAAAAATTCCGTAAAATAAAAAATCAGCACAGAGTCACAGAAAACACGGAGGAAAAATGAAGGGCGTTAAAATGAAGTGTGGAAAATGACAGGAGAAATAGTTTTTCTTTTCCCCGATCAGGTCGAGGACAAGTGTCATCCCGGACTTGATCCGGGATCCAGCCGAGCTCACTGATTGAAGACATGTTTTACAGAAGCACCCCTGGATTCCCGCTTTCGCGGGAATGACAAATGAGTTGGAATGAACACTTCGCAATAGTGCAGAATGGTAAAAATATTTTTCAATACTGAAGGGTGATTATATTTCATCAAAGGATTTGTGAAAATGCTGAACAAATTTCAACTTAAAACAAAAACTGTAACTATCATCTTCGGAGGAATAATAATGCTGTTCGGAATCAGTGGGTGTTCAGGAAGTCGTCCGCAAAATCTGGGGTTGAAAAATAATCTGCTTTTGCCTTGTCCGGAAAGTCCAAATTGCGTTTTGAGTCAGGAGAGTGATGCAAAACACCGGATTCAGCCGATTCGCTACGCTGTCTCTTTAGCAAGCGCAAAAGAGAGGCTTAGTCAGGTGATTCTCTCACAGGGAAACGCACAGATAATCACGCAAAACGAAGTCTATTGGCACGTCGAATTCACCTCACGCTGGCTGCGTTTCATTGATGATGTTGAGTTTTATTTTATGGAATCCGTAGCGCTGATTCACGTGCGCTCAGCATCACGCTTGGGATATCGGGATTTTGGGGTAAACCGGAAACGAGTGGAAAAAATCCGTTCCCAGTTTCAAAAATTGGTAAATGGGAGCTGAACTTAGCGCATTTTTTTCAGCAGCTCATCTTCGGAATCTTGATAATAGTCCTGATTACGCTGCAGAGTTCCGCTGAGCGCGGAAGGTGCGTCAGGTCCAGGAGCATAATTTTGTTGTTGCGCCAGTTCGGTTTTGTTCCAGTCGCAAGCAGTCAGCATCATCAATGCTATTCCGCAAAGCAGACTCATTGTCAGCTTGATTTTCATTCTGTTTTACCTTTTATTTAATATGCTCAATGTTGCTAATGCAACCACTTTAAAAAACTCTGGCCACTGTCGCAAGTTTTTTGTCGTAATTCTTTCAGGAGCTTTATGAAGACTTCAGTAATTGTAAATCCACGTGCGGGAAACGGCAGAACAGAAAAAATTTGGCCAAACATTGAATTTGCTTTAAAACAAAGCATCGGTTCGTTTCAAACTGAGCAGACGTCTTGCCAGGGCGATGCCATTCTTTTGACACGCCATGCGCTCGAGTCCGGTGCGACAAGAATAGTGGCGATTGGAGGAGATGGTCATCTCAACGAAGTGCTGAACGGTTTTATTGAAAATGATGTTCAGCTGAATTCCCAGGCAACATTGAGTTTTGTGATGACAGGAACAGGCTGTGATTTTCAACGTTCTCTGGGAGTTTCAGGAAAGTGGGAGTCGGCGGTTGAAAAATTGAAAGATGCACAAGTACGCCAAATTGATGTAGGAAAAGTCAGCTACACTGCTCCGGAAAAAACACAGCAAATCCGTTATTTTATCAACATCGCGAGTTTTGGACTGAGCGGTGCGGCGGATCATTACATTGATAATTCAAGTTTGGGTAAATACTTTGGAGGAACTATTCTGTATTTATGGGCTACCATAAAAACCGTTTTCACCCATCCAAACCAAACTATCCGCTACCGCATCGACGATGGGCCGCAAAAGGAAATCCGCACAAGACTTGCTTTATTAGCCAACGGTCGTTATTTTGGCGGAGGAATGCATGCGGCTCCGGAAGCAGAACTGGACGATGGCCTGTTAGACTTGTTAATGCTGAAAGAAATTTCTCTGGTAAAATTTCTCTGGCATTTACCAAAAATATACATGGGAACACACTTAAAACTTCCGGTAGTCTATTTTCAAAAGGTACGTAAATTCACCGCCCTGAGTTCAGAACAGGTGATTTTGGATATCGACGGCGAGTCTCCCGGAACACTGGAAGCAACTTTTGAAATCCTCCCCAGGATTTTGAAACTGCAAATTTGAGTGCTATGCTTCACTTTTAGAAAAAATGCTCAAGTGACAGTCTGCAGGCGTTCAAGCAGCAGTTGATGTCGTTTGTTGAATAATGCCCTGAAAGCCAAAACCACAACGGAGGTTGAGCCCAAAGCAGCTGCGGACGCAATGATAAAAATCATAATTATTTGATAACGAACGGCCTCACCGGGACTGACACCAGCCAAAATTTGACCGGTCATCATGCCGGGCAAACTTACAATCCCCATCACCATCATTGAATTGAGTGTGGGAATCAGGCTTGTGCGCAAGGCATCACGAATTAATTCATGCGCGGCTTCCCAGGAAGTTGCTCCGAGACTAAGCAGCATTTCCACTTCTTTACGGCGCACAGACAAGCTTTCCATGAAGCGCTCCAGTGCCAGTGAAATTCCATTAAGGGTGTTCCCCAAAACCATGCCGAGCAACGGAAATAAATATTGTGGTGAATACCATGGATCAATTTGCAAAATTCCGGAAAGTGCGAAAAACATGACAAAAAAAGCTGCGCCAAGGATTGAAACGAAACTGTTCAGGTAAATCGTGGAAAAGCGTTTTCCTGTTCGTCCAACTGCCGTGATGGCGGCGACTGTTGCCATGAAGACGGCAACTCCAAGAATCCAAAAAGGGTTGTTCAGCGCAAAAACCCAGTCCAATAAAAAACCGACCAGCAGCAGTTGCCCCACCATTCTCAAGGAAGCAATACTCCACTGCTTGACCAGTCCAAGTTTCAAAACGAGCGACAAACCGATATTGACTGCCATCAGGAGCGACGCAAAAAGCAGTTGTCCACCGCTGAGAAAAATATAATTAGTTTCCATTTTCTCTGTCCAGGCAAAAGGTTTTGCTGCACATTCTCCGTAATTGTTCCGGATTATGACTGACCCAAATCCAGGCGCGTTGAGGTGTTGAATTTGGAGAATTCGTTTGATTTTCCGGAATTTCTCTCTGCCATTTTTCGAGCAGTTTTTCGAAAAGTTTAGTCAGTTCCACGTCCATTGATGAGGTGGGTTCATCAAGCAAAAGCACCTGTGGTTCCAATTGAAGCACCCTGAGCAGTGCGGCAATTTGTGCTTCTCCACCAGAAAGTTCCTTTGCAGGGCGTTCCAAAAATCCGTCATAATCATTTGTTCCGGAAGAATCGGAAGCGGTATTTGGCAGTGTTAATTGTTGCAGCCGACTTAGAATTTTTTCACGGTCATACTTGATATTTTGATGGGCTTTTAAACGAAAAACACGTTTGAGATTGGCTTCAACCGTTTCGTCAAAAAAAGTGGGATGTTGCTGGATGTAACAGACTTTGCTGCGGTACTGAGGCATTTCCCACTCGTGTAGCGATTTGCCCGCAAAGCGAATGGATCCGTTTTCGCCGGAAGGTCCGGAAGCAATAACATCCAATCCGGACAATGTCCGCAGCAACAGACTTTTTCCGCTGCCTGAGGAGCCGGTTAAAGCAAGTCGATCTCCAGCAGCTAAATCAAAGCTGATATTATTCCAAATCCAGTTTGCTGAAACTTGGCGGCACAAGTTATCAACAGACAGCAGCGGTTCGGATTTTTGACTTGTTCTCCCAGTGGAAATGTCCGTAGAATGCAACACTTTAGCCTTTTCTTATTTCATTTCTGAATCAATCATTATGTCTGTTAATTCCGCACTTTTGCTTCGCAAATATTGGATTTTTGATCTCGATGGTACGCTGACTGTTGCAGTACACGATTTTAATGCTATCCGAAATGAGTTGGGAATTCCAGCAGGACTGCCCATTATCAAAACTATTGAGTCTCTTCCGGAAAATGAGTCACGCCTTCTGCAGAAAAAATTGCAAGAGATAGAAGAAAATATTGCGCAAAACGCAAGCCCCGCAATGGGAGTAATATTTTTACTGGAAAGACTGCAACAGCTGGATTATAGGGTGGGCATCTTCACCTTGAATTCAAGAGAAAATGCCTGGTTCACGCTGGAAGCACTCGGATTAGCAAAATTCTTCAGCGAAGAGTTCGTTATTGGACGCGGATGCATGGAACCAAAACCGTCGCCTAAAGGCATATACAAGATGCTGAAACTGTGGGAAGTTACAGCAAAAGAGGTGTTAATGGTGGGAGATTATCTTTATGATTTGCAAGTGGGACGTGCCGCGCAAATCGCGACTGTTCATGTTGATCCGAGTGGAGAATTTTCCTGGCCCGAATTGGCGGATATTCAGGTTAATTCGCTGGACGAACTCGCGGAACTGCTGCCAAAATGAAGCGGCAAAGATGCTGAATTCTTTCCGCTTGTCAATGCGTCGTTCTCCCTTTTGGTGTTTGATGGCCCCGGCCTTGCTCTTTAAATAAAAGCAGTTTATTTATTTAGTTTTTGGATCCAGAACAGTTTTCACTTAATCACAGTATCTTCTGTTTTACGTCCGGCCATTACCGAGACAAGGATACTGATTTCGTATAGAATGATGAGTGGTCCCGCCATCAGGGTTTGTGTAAAAATATCGGGAGGCGTCAGCACCGCAGCGGCGATGAAAATTACAACCAGCGAATATTTTCGATTTTTACGTAGCCAGTCTGCGTTGACGATGCCAAATCTGGTCAGAATGAAAGATACTGTCGGTAACTCAAAAACCAACCCAAATGCAAATAAAAGATGAATAGTCAGCGAAAGATAACTGGCCATACTCAAGGAGGGCAGGGTGTATTTATTTTCAAAACCTAAAAAGAAATCATAACCAAAGGGAATCACAACAAAATAGCCAAAAAGACCTCCGCCGACAAAAAGTGGATATGAAAGTAAAATGAAGGGCCAGACGGCTTTGCGTTCTTTTGAAAAAAGCGCCGGTCTAACAAACAACCAGATTTGACCAAGCAAGTAGGGGAATGATAAAAAAATAGCTGTATAGAGTCCTATCCGTAAATAAGTAAAGAACGGCTCAGTCAGCTCAAGAAAAACCAAGGGGACGTTGCGTGCATCAAGGGGGGCACGGAAAGCAGAAAGAATTGGCTGATTCAGTTCCATTTCTGCAACAGTTGCTCCCACGAAAACGACCATTATGACGATCAGTGTACGGACAAGACGTTTGCGCAACTCTCCAAGATGAGAGGTCAAGGGCATTGGAACATCGTCAGTATGCTCTTCCTTATTACTTTTTTCTTTTTGTTCAGTGTTTTGTTTTCTCATTTTTATACGACACAAAGAATGACGTGATTTCTGATTTTATATGTTGAACACGCACAGACTTTCAGCCGTCAACCGTCAAACATATTTTATTTATTTTTGCTGATTTAACAACTAAGGACTAAACCGCAGACCGTATTTTGTACCATAATCTGTTATTTTTTGCACGACAAACAAATGTTTAATTATAAATACAAGCTACAGTACATAAATATTGCGAGGAAATTTTTTGCAAAAATCATCAAAATAACATCGAAAAAATGTGTTTGCCTGCTTTTGTTTTTATCATTTTTTTGTTGGACTTCGTTGACTTTGGCGCAGGAGGCTTCTACAGAAAAACATAAAAATATTTATTTACTCTCACAAAGTTTGAAACTTGGCAAGAAGCCTGTTCAGGGCGCATTTTTTTCTGCGGACAATCAGCATGCGGTTATCCTTTCCGGAAGTTCCTCTTTGGAGATATACAGGACTCAAAACGGCAAAAGACAGCGTGTAATTTCAAGTCAGGAACAAAAGGCGATCTCACTGGTTTTGCATCCGGGAGGAAAGATGGCGGTCACCGGAGGTAAGGATGAAACGGTTAGAATATGGGATACTCAGCAGACTTCCGCACTGGGAGTTCTACGGGGGCACCTTAGTACAGTTTCCACACTTGCTCTGAATACCGGCGGTGAAATTTTGGCTTCCGGGAGTCTTGACGGAACAGTTATTTTGTGGAAAATGCAGGAACAGGAATTGCTGAAATCCGCGAAACTTATCCGCAAAGGCAGCGTAAAAAGTTTAGCATTTCATCCGCAGGAAAAAATTATTGCGGTAGGTGGTGAAGATGGAAGTTTGCAGTTCCGCAGTATTCCTGAACTGAAATTGATTTTTACTTTGCCAGCACATAAAAAATCGGTTACTGCTGTTGAATTTAATATTCGTGGAGATATTTTTGTTTCCGGCTCCAAAGACGGCAAACTGATTATCTGGGATTGGAAAGTCAAAAAACAGCGTTATGTTATCGAATTTGAGTCTGCCGTTGCTGATCTTAACATCCATCCGCAACGGGAAGAAATCGCGGTTGGGACTGCCGACGGAAGTTTTGAGACATGGAGTCTTGAAAAAGGTGAACAGCTGCACAATATCAACAAGTTTGAAAGTGCGGTTACTCATGTGGCCTTTGACAACAATGGTCAGCGGATTATTTCCGCGCTGGAAAACGGGAGTGTCCATATTTGGGAATATGGCGCATCACTGCATCTGAAAACTCTGAGTGGTCATGAACGGACTGTGGAATCACTGGATTTTTCTGCAGACAGCAAATTTCTGCTCAGCTCAGCTTCCGATAAAAGCGTTCGTCTCTGGGACATGCAAAGTAAAGAAACTCCAGAAAAATTTGAGATGGGCAACCACAGGGTGCAGGCAGTTCGTTTTGATATAGACAGCCAAAAATTTGCTACGGCGGGTACAGACAGTTCGATAATTATTTGGAATGCAAAAGACGGAAGCCGCATCCACGAGCTGAAATTTCACAGAGGAAAAATCAATGCCCTCAGTGTTCATCCACAAGACGCGGTGCTGCTTTCCGGTGGTTCTGATAAACAGTGGGCACTCTGGAATATGGAATCAGGAGAGATGCTACGCTCACGCCGAGCTCATGCATCTCAAATTTTGGCGGTTTCATTTTCTCCTGACGGTAAGCGTTTTGCCACTACCGGCAGTGACCTTTCAATTTTGCTCTGGAATTATCCTCAAGGAGAACTGCTCGAAAAACTAAAAGGACACAAGAAACCTGTAACAACTCTTGCATTTAGTCCCGATGGAAAATTGCTGGCAAGCGGTTCTCAAGACAATCAAATATTTCTATGGAAACTTGGAACGGAAATTTCAAAGACGCCATTCCGGAAATTAGAAGGACACGGATTTATAGTCAATCAGGTGCTATTTTCCAAAGATGGAAAAGCATTGATTTCAATTTCAAAAGATAAAACGATGCGCCTTTGGGAAGTAAAAAGCGGAAAAATGTTGCGTATCCTGCATGGTGACAGCACACCTCTTGTTGCCGCCGCTTTAAGTCCGGACGGTAAATTAATTGCTTTAAGCAACCTTAAAAAAGATATTTTCATCCTCAAATTTCCAACAGATATTCCGGAATTACAAGATGTCGCAGGAGATGCCGTATCCGGAGACGCGGATAATTCCGCAGAAGCGCAATCTTCTGAGTCAGCTCTGAACGGTTCAGAAAATTCTGTAATCGATTTAGCTGATTTGCGCGAAAAAGAAAAACAGTCGATGACTGCGGAAGAGTTACGTGCTTATGCTGTGCCGCAAAACGAGAAATTGTCAACCGATCATCTTCAACAGCAAAACCGACTCAATCAGTTGCTAAAAAGAAAAAATACCTGTGTGAATGCTGCCGAAATGGAAAAACTTGCCCTGCAAATTTTAAGCAGGATTCCTCATGATTTGGCCGCCTATCATGCCTTGGTCAAGTCCTCTATCCTGAAACGGGATTTTACAAATTTGCGTTTACTGGTGATGGCAGGAGCTTTTGCGGAATTGGATACAGAGCGTTATGACTATCAATCCATTCTGCAAATTAGAACGGATTTTGATAATTTGCGCTTTGAAGTTTTTGATCAATCCTTTGAACGACGCGGAAATAAACAGGAAATTAAATTAGCAGATTGCGCAGGAAAATCACAACCTGTCAGTTTAGGGGAAATTTCGCGAAACTTACATTATCCGGATGAGTTTTTAAAAAGAATAACCTCAATACCACGCTTGATTGACTTGCGGGATTTTATCGGCTTGGGTGAGATTGAATTCCAAAACAGGATGTTTGCGGAAATTAAGCGAATAATTGAATCCGGCAAACCTCATCCGCTTACCCGTACTGCGATGACGCCGGAAGAGCGGGCGGAATCAATTCCGGCAGGAACGCTTAAAATAAATCTTGAAAAAACCCAGACTTGGAAAAATGACGGCATGACCGCATTTCGTTTACGCAAAGAAGGCGGTCAATGGCAAAGCTACCAAAGCGATCAGGATAACCGAATTGTCATGCATCTTCCGGCCGGAGGATATTATCTGAAAGTTGCGGGAATTTTAAGAAAAACTTTTTTCCTCATTGCCGGAACCCAACTCGATTTGTCAGTTGAATAAAATTGATGCGTTCGCTAAAAAGCCTAAAACCGTGTCATTGCTTACGAAGCGAGAAATCTTGTAAGCGACCAAGGTTCGCTTTTGAACATTTCTGATATATGTTGCATTTGCCGGATAGATTACTTCCTGATGAAAGTAAAAAACAAGGGTGTTGAGTGGATAAGGCTATGACTGTTGGGCCGAAAAATCAAATATGAGCGGCTTCGTTTAGCACCTCTGCGGCCCATTGATTGATACTCTTTCCTTGAATTTTGGAAGTGGCCGCTACAGCGGCATGAACATCAGGACTAATGCGTAACATCAAATTTCCGGAATATTGTTTCTGCGGATTTTCTCCACGCTCTTCGCAAACAGCTAAATAATGTTCAACTGCTTCACGAAAATGGTGATTAAGCTCATCAACCGTGACACCGTGAAAGCTGACAATATCACGAATTCCGGCAAGATGTCCGACAAAGATACCGTCCTCGCCGTCATATTCAATCTGTGCTGAATAACCGTTGTAACTCATACTGTTCATAGTCTGACTCCTGCATTTATCAAAAAGTTTCGAGCATCTTTTACGCGATACTTCAATGCCTCCTTCCCCGGATGTGGACGATGCACATCCAGTTTTTCACCATTCAGTGAGAAGGAAACCCGTGAACCACTCTGCTCATTCAATTCAGCTACCAGCTCCAAAAACAAGGCTTCTATTTTGCGCCATTCCAAATTTCCATTGACCGGATCAGTGAAAACTGCTGAGAGAATTTTTCTGTGTTTGTTATTCATTATGTTGAGAATAACATGATTTTTTTTGCACTGCAATCACGAAGTGATAGCACATATTTTAAGTCAATGCAAATTTTCCTGCCAGCAATAAATGATTGTCCCAGCGTGTGTTTGTTGCAGAAATGAGAATTTTAGTTTTTTTGTTTAAAGGAGAATGGCGAATAATCTGACCAAGTCCATTTGTAATCCGAAAGCATTCTGGAGTATTTTCTGCAGCAATTCCACATCCATCTTTAACTTCCACATAGCTGAGAAAACGTTTTTCCTGAACGGACCAAAAGCTAATGATTCCGCCTTGCGGAGAAGAGACTGCAATAATTTTCCCGCTGGAGTCAAAAGCAACACTACCGCAATAATTTTTCATATGATATCCAACTGTTTCAGGAGCGGAAAGCAGTTCAATTGCAGCACTTCCTTTTTGGAATCCGACGAGTGGATGAAGATGACGTCGTGGCCCCTGATATTGCATGACAACAGCGACGTTGTCATCTGGCCCCACGTCCAAATGGCGGATACTCATTAGCCGAAGTTTCGGCAATAATCTTTGAGCGGAAAGCAGTTTTCCGGAATTAATTTCGATGTATGTCAGCGAAGAATCCATTTCTGCCAAATTCAGTTTTTCCCTTCCTGTTTCCGGATGCGTCATAATTCCTCCATTCGCCACCACCATGGTTTTTCCGTCAGCCAGCAAACCGATTTCGTGAGGACCGATTCCGTAAGCCGGCAGTGTTTCTACCAGACGGTAACGGTCTTTCACATCATAAACACCAATTACTCCACGTCCGGAATCGTATTCATTTTCTGTTGTATACAGCCATTTCCCGTCCGGAGAATAAACCCCGTGTCCGTAAAAATGGCGGTCTTCTTTACAGGTTACTTGCGCTAATTTTTCTCCGCTTAAAACATTTACCACAATAATATATTTTCCGGGACGACGGGCAAATACCGCAATTTCATTTGAATTTGGTTGATACGCCGCACCGTGCCCGCGACTTGGAAGCGATAAACGAAATTGCTCTTTTCCGGAATTTGTCAAACCACTTAAAAAATAATTTCCGAGTTTGTCTGCACCGGAACTAAAATATATTGCAGAATAATTTTTTGTGCCGGCATTTAAATCTAATGGAATTGTAAAATTACTCAAAATCACACTTCCTGCCAGAGTTAAAAAATTCCGCCGTTTAAGTTCCATTTTTTAATCTCCGTCCAAAAAATTAAAACCCAGCCCCATTCCTACCGCAGTTGAAATACGCCCAAGCACAAATCCCATCAGAGCTTGCATTTGTGCTTGAAGTCGTTCTACTTGTTCGTGTTGTTGGGAATCCCGGACGGCTTTGTGGAGTGGCAGAGAAATGTTCCTGGCCGTTTTTAAAGTATATTCCAGATAAGATTTGAAATCCTTTGCGGTATTAGTTTCCGGATCAAGCATTTCGATAAAATCGTCTATGCCAAAATCTCCTTCACCTTGAAAAAGTTTTTGCGCAGCTTCCAGATTAAGAATGATGTTACGCAATGAGCGTTCACTGCGCCATGCTTCAGCACGTTTTGGATGTGATTTTTGAGGTGTTTCGCCAAGGAGTCGGCGTATTTTTAAATCATGAATGGATCGTAAATTACCGTAGAGACTGCTGAGAAAATCCTGAAATATCTCATTTTCCCCGGAGTAATAATTGACATCAGACGAAGTGGAGATTTTAAAAAATTCGGTTGTTTCTTCTTCCCATTCAAGTAAAACAGAAGCTGCTATTTTTTGGAGATTTTCTGTTATCGATGTCACCAAAAGGCAGCGAAATACTGCACTTTGGTCTCTCGAAAATAGTGCCTCCGATTGGCTGAAAAGTAAACGCTCCAATGCCGGAAAACCTTGCAAAGCTACGCTGAGTAGAGAAAATCGCTCCGAAGTTAATAAGGACTTATCCTCATTTTTCAGCAATCGTACCAGATGTCTGGAGCCAGTATTGTGTTTGTCCGGCCAATAAAAAATCCGGTGGAGACGTAAATTTTCTTCAATCGGGCCAAATTGAATATGCTGAATTCCAGCCCAGGCATCTGCTGCGGAATGGAAAGAGAATTGGATTTGATGCAAGTTTGCTTCAGACGGTGCCTGACAGAATTTATTTGCCGAAATATCTAATTCAATAGTTTGTTGGGAAAATATTTTATAACGTGGTAAAACGTGCTTCTGAGCCAAAACTTGGTTGAGGCGAAAATATTGTTCCGGTTCAATTGCAAAAATTGCACTTCCACTCAAAACCAATACCACCGTTATGAAAAATGTCCGCATGTAAAATTATAAACTTCTGAGAAAAGCGAGCAATTCGCTACGTTCTTTTGGATTGAATTTTAAGAAATTTTGTTTGCTAAGTTCTGCTTCTCCTCCGTGCCAAAGGATTGCTTCAAGTAAATTTCTGGCACGTCCGTCATGTAAAAATTGGGTATGACCATTGACCGTTTCTGTTAAACCAATACCCCACAAAGGAGCTGTACGCCATTCGCTTCCGGAAGCAAGCCCTTCGGGCCGATTGTCCGCAAGCCCTTCTCCCATGTCATGCAGCAGCAAATCGGTATAAGGCCAAATTAACTGAAAAGACTGCTCCGGCTGCTCAGGAAAACGTTTGGTCACAAATTTTGGACGGTGGCAACTGACACAATTTGTATCATAAAATAATTTTTTCCCAGCCAATACTTTGGATTCGCTAATGTCTCGTCGTGCAGGTACAGCCAGATTTTGTGCATAGAAAACAAGTTTGTCCATCGCTTCAGGGGAAATTTCCAAATTATTCTGAGAGGCTGTGTTTCCGTTTGGTGCATTGCGGCATTTTTGCTGAGTCGGAGTGCAGTCTCCCCAAGGTGTTTTTACAAGCGGTGCAGATATACCGATGTCTGCATTGAAGGCTTTTGAGCTTTGTTGGCGGATATTCGGTTCTCCCGCTTTCCAGCCGAAACGACCCAAAGCAACTTTTTGTTTTTGAGTATCCCAAACTAGATTGGCCTTTCCAGAAATTCCGTCGTTGTTTGTATCTTCAGGATCAGCGTTAGCTAAAATATCCTTTTGACTTACTGCTTCCAGTAAACCAAGTCCGATCATCGGCGGCGCTACTCTTGGAGAAATCAGCAGTTGTGGATGTGGTTTTCCATATTTCCAGTTTAAAATTGAATATGTCGGTTTCCGTAATGATACAATTGAACCATCCTCAAAGAAATGTTCAATTTCCTGATATTCAATCCACATTTTACCTTCAGCATGGTGTCCCTGTATGGCAAGATCCTGCAGTTGCTCCCCATAAGTTGGATCCGGAATCACGTTAAGACGATGCTTGGCGATAAGGTCACGTTGTTCTTCATTGATTGGAGGAATGCTGAGCCGCAAAAACATGGAAACGGCATCATCTTTCGGCCAGTTTCCTGATGGAGCATGTCCGCGTCCATCTTTTAGATGGCAGCTCTGACAGGATCGTGCGTTGAACAGAGGCCCCAAACCGTCAGCGGATTTCGTCGATGCGGGTGCGGAAACCCAAAAGCGCCGGAAAAAACCGTTTCCAACCTTGAAATCCAGTTCACGTTCAAAACTCATATTGGCGGAACTGTGTGAAAAGGAGTTTTCGTTGAGAAACTTAAAAACGGTTGCCGCACCTGCTGGACGTCGCTCAAACGCTTCTGCTTTGCTGAAATCTGAAGTGGGCTTTATAATTGAGGCAATTCGTGCTGCCTCTGATTCTGTGTTGGCAAAAATGGAAGAATTAAAGCAGAAAAAAAGTGGGGCTAAAGTCAAAAAATATGCTAAAAGCTTCAGCGGTAAAACGGTTTGTTGCATTACTGGAAGATATTTTCCGGACTGTCCAAACTGTCAGATCCTTCAAACGGAATGGAATTGAGTTTCAAAACTGCTACTAATTTTTCGATGGTACGGGTTTGGTCTTTGAGACCGTCAACAACATCCTGAATCAGTTTATTCCCGCTCTGATCACCTTCCGCGAGCATCTGGTCATACGCTTTTCCGGCTTCAGCAGTTTTCTTCATTTGGGTCATGGCAAAAAGCGTAGCGAAAAATTTATCCATCATTTCCTTATTCAGTCCAGGGTCAATGGATTTTACCAAATTCGAAATTCCGGGACCGGAAACTACTCGTCCGTCAATGCGCACGTAGCGTCCGGTATAAACATTTATCATACCAATCAAATCATAATAATGGGAATTGTGGGTGTTGTCTGAAAAGCAGTCGTGTTCTTCTTCCGGATCGTGCAGCATCAAACCCAATTGAATTCGTTCCCCTGCAAGTTCGCCGTAAGAAAGACTGCCCAGTCCGGTTAGGATTGAAGTCAAACCGGCTTTCGAACTACCGTTTTCCAAACCTTTACGGGCCGTTCCATTTGCTTGCCAATTGGCGACCATTTCTTCCAAATCGTCAATCAATAAATCGGTAACAGCAGTTAAATAATCTATCCGGCGGTCACAATTTCCGTTGCTACAGTTCGAAATGCTGAAATCTGTCACAGGACGATTTCCTGCGCCAGGCCCACTACCATTCAAGTCTTGCCCCCAAAGCAAAAACTCGATGGCATGGTAACCTGTGGCGACATTAGCCTCGACGCCACCAGCTTCGTGCAAAGTTTCTGCTAAAAGTTTTTTGGTAATTTTAGCTACGTTAACCGTTTTTCCGTTGATAGTCAAATTTTTGTTGGCAATAACATTTGCCGCATAAAGCTCATTTTCATCGGAGTCGGTTCCATAGTAACCGGAATCTACATAATCAATCAATCCTTCATCGAGTGGCCACGCATTCACTTTGCCTTCCCAGGCATCAACAATTGCATTGCCGAAGCGATACGCTTCTGTTTGCTGGTATGGAACTCGAGCAGCCAGCCATGCGCTTTTTGCTGCCTGTAAATTTAAATCAGTAGGATTTGAAACCAACGTTTGGATGGCACTCCGCAAAACTTTGGCAGTGATCAAGGCATCTTCGTATGTGGCTTCGGCAATGTCAGCATAAGTTTTCAAGATAGCTTTTTTTTCCGCCGCAATGACTGTTCCTAAAGTAACTGATAGAAACAGACAACAGCCAGTTACGCCTGTTAAAATAAGTTTGAACAAATTTTTCTGTAGATTATGTTTGGTTTGAGATAGCATTTTTTCCTGAATTGATGAGGCCGTTATGTTGAATTAAAAATTATTAACTGTACTTTAAAATTAGATGACAATAATAAACTATATTAGTATTGGCTAAATTACAAGAAAATTTTTTATCAATATTTTCGAAAAATATTTTCAATAAATCACATGGTATTGAAATCAAAAGCAGCAAAAATGAATCATATTGTAGCCCCCAAGCCAAAGACCAGCAGACAACGCAAAGGGCATAAGGTTTATCTTATCTGCTGAAAAAGAAGTCAATCACAGAACATGATCAAGAGTGGTGCTCCGACATAACTTACATTCGGCCGACTCACGGCTGCTCGGTTTCATGGAGGAACCATAAAGTGGCAAAAAAACAAAACAAGAATTGATTTTTGTAAAATATGGAGAAAATTCGGAAAAACGGAAGAAAAACTTGGCTTTTGAAAGTGGTGGTAAAAACTTAAAACAGTAAGGCTGGTTATCCAAGAACTTCTTCTAAAACATCAGGACGTTTGAGAGCCAATGTTAATAGCGACCTAGCTGCTCCAGATGGATTTCGATGGCCCTGTTCCCAATCTTGCAAAGTACGTTTTGAAACACCAAGAAGTTTGGCAAACTGGGCTTGAGGCATACCTATTTTTGAGCGTGCTTCCAATGCAGGCGAAACTTTGACCGTTAAACGCCTTCCTCCACCAGCTTTGATTTCTTGTACACCGTCTAATACTTCCTGCCAGACATCTCGTTCTTTTTTATTCATTTTCAAATATCTCCTTCAATTTTTTCAAAATATGTGACGGAACATTCTCTTGACGAGTTTTTGCATAAATCGTCAACATCCAAAACTCATTCGGTTCAAAACGAACATAGTAAATGACACGCACACCGCCTCTTTTTCCCCGCCCTCGTACTTTCCAGCGTAATTTTCGGACCCGCCTGAACCGGAAACTAAATCTCCAGCAAGCGGTTGGGCTAACAAAAACTGTTGTAGCTCAGCATATTCATCATCAGATAAATATTTTGGCATCCAGTTTTCAAAACTGGAAGATTCAATAAAAGTGAACATTCTCTAAATATACGGCATTGCCGCATAGTGTCAAGCGAGAATATTATTAAAACCTATTCTCTTAAAGAACCGGGCAGGATTGAGTTTCGGAACCAAAACCAGGCGATTCCTCCTGTGGCTAGATTCCCTAAAGCGATGCCGATAAAAAATCCGGTTGTGCCCCAGATTTGTGACCCCAAATAGACCAGTGGAATGAGAAATAGAAAGAGCCGCATGATATTGATTGTAGTTGAGTGAAAAGGCCGATGTAGTGCGTTGCATGATGCGCTGACCAATTGTGAAATTCCATGAAACGCAAAACCAAACGGGACGATCCAGAAAAATTGCTGAATTAAATCCTGAATTTCAGGATCGTCTGTAAATGCCCAGGCGATGCCTCCGGAAATGAGTGCCAGAAAAACCCAAGCTGTTGCACCCCAAACTAAAGCAAAGCGCGAAAAAAAACGGCTTGCGCTCCGAATCCTGTCGAATTTTTTTGCACCATAATTTTGGCCAATGAATGGAATTATCACCGATGAAAGAGCCATTGATCCTATCATCGCCAACGATTCTATGCGTGTTCCTACCCCAAAAGCCGCAACGGTTGCGTCTCCGAGATCTGCCGCAATTCGAGTTAAGACTGCATTTGAGACAGGAAAAAGAAGTTGCGTCAACATGGCTGGAATACCGATATAAAGCAGGGCTTTCCAGGAAAGCAGGATTTCCGCAAATCCCGGCCAGTTTGAAGTCAACATCCTTTCACGCTTTCCAAGCACCCATAAACCGACAATCATAATACTGATATAAGAAATTACGGTTGCAATGGCTGCTCCCTGAATACCGAGTTCCGGAAATGGACCATAGCCAAAAATAAAAATCGGATCCAGTACGGCATTAACGACTGCGGCAATTACCATAATTATGCTGGGAGTTTTGGTGTCTCCAGTGGCACGGATCGCGCTGTTTCCGACTATCGGTATTACCACAAAAACAACCCCCAGCAGCCACGGAATCATATATTCCTCAATCAGTGGAAGCGATTCATCAGTTGCTCCCATCAGCGTAAATATTGGGTGCAGATAGAAAAAACTGATTCCGGAGACACACAAGATAATCAAGGCGACCAGTAAGAGACTGTCTGTAGTAAGGCGCTGAACTCTATGGTGATCTCCTTCACCAATGGCCCGTGAAATTACTGTCGCGGCACCAATTCCTATTCCGAAAGAAAAACTCATTAAGGTAAATGTAACCGGAAAAGTAAAACTGATGGCCACCAGTTCCTTTACTCCGATCATGCTGATGTAAAAAGTGTCGACCAAATTTATAAGCAAAATGGAAACAAGTCCAAAGATCATTGGAATTGCCAGCCGAATCAAGTTTGGCCCCACAGGACCTTCGGTCATGCGATTTATAACAGGCTTTTGTGAAGAAGAATTAGCTGAAGGAGAAGATGTCAAAAAGACCTAAAATTAAGAGGATTGGAATTTATCTGTTTTTGCCAGAGAGGAAGTGAAAGGGTAGCACACTCTTCGCACAACTCACAAATTGATTCGTTTTATAGACCTGTATTTTCACTTTTTATTTTTACAGGATAAGCTTGAATCAGCTTGATTGCCGGATATTTTTGTGGGAATCTGTACGAAATATTATGACTTAACACTTGCACTAATGAAGAGTTACATGTCTTCCTCCAGCCAAAACGAAACAGCTCCCGTTCAAGAAAATCCATCTTATGATACGCTGTTCGACAACCTTGCGTTACGACGTGAATTGAGCGCAAATCTGGTTGGGTTCTGTCGTTATCTGCGTCAGCATGGACTGCATCCTGGAATGGGAGAAGAAATGGATGCACTGTGTGCTTTGGAAAAGGTCGACTTTGGAAATGAAGCTGCATTCAGAATGGCTCTCCGCACTACTTTGGCCAAGAGTACGCAGGAACAGGAAATATTTGATGAATACTTCCATTCCTTCTGGTATGTCTGGGAAAGTGCCGAAAATCTTAATCAGCGCTTCAAAGCAAAGAAAGAAGATCCGCCAGCCGTGGTAGTGGATTCAAGGCCCCCAAAAACAGAGTTTGTTTCAATAAGTGATTGGCTGGGAGGCGGGGTGACTGCCGAAGAAGAAAAAGAAGCAGCCGGTTACAGCCCTTTTGAAACTGAATCAGAGCGGGATTTCAGTAGCTTTCAGGCAGAAGAGCTTACGGAAGTAATGCGCCTGATTAACGAAATAGGTAAGGCACTCGCAACTCGTTTCAGCCGCCGGACAATGAATTCAAAACGTCGGGGACGTATTGATTTGCGCCGGACTATGCGTTTGAGTTTGCGACACGGAGGAGAGATTCTGGATTTGGCGCATCACCGACGCAGGCGCCAAAGATTGAAACTGGTGCTGCTCTGTGATGTAAGCAAATCGATGGACCTTTACAGTCGTTTCCTCATCCAGTTCATTTACGCTTTTCAGTGCGTTTATCGCCGAATTGAGACTTTTGTTTTTAGTACTGCTCTGCACCGAATTACGGAAACACTGCGCAGGGAAGAACTGTTTGCTGCACTTGAAAAACTTTCCGGAACTGTTCCGGACTGGTCCGGAGGCACAAAAATTGGCGCTTCCCTGGAGCAGTTTGTCAGTCAGTACGGACTTAAAATGGTTGATTCCCAAACCGTTGTGCTGATTATCAGTGATGGATGGGACACAGGCGAAGTAGATTTGCTGGAAAACAATATGCGCTTTTTAAAAAAGCACGCTCGAAATGTAATTTGGCTCAACCCGCTCAAGGGTAGTTCCGGATATGAACCGACCACCCGCGGAATGCAGGCGGCGTTACCGTATATTGATATTTTTGCGTCAGCACATAATCTCAACAGTCTCAGAAAACTGGTGAGACAATTGAGCAAAATACAGTCCGGAAAAAGCAGACGCATGTCGCTTGTGAGTTAAACACTCTGAATGAGTAGTCAATATTCTAAATTAAATACCTTAAACTCTTTCACTGGAAATCATCATGCCTTCATATACACTCGATGCATCAACTCCTGAATTCACAGAAACAACTTTCATTGCGCCTGACGCCAGCCTGATTGGTAAAGTCCGGATTGGAGCATATTCTTCAGTTTGGTTTAACGCAGTTCTCCGGGGTGATATGGAAAGCATCAGCATTGGCGATGAAACCAGTTTTCAGGATTTAAGCATGGGGCACTCGGATCCCGGATTTCCGCTGATTATTGGAAATCGTGTGACGGTAGGACACAATTGCATAATGCACGGATGCGAAGTTGAAGACGATTGCCTGATCGGAATGGGTGCAATTTTGATGAATGGAGTAAAAATTGGCCGCGGCAGCATTGTCGGAGCAGGAGCAGTTTTGTTGGAGGGGACAGAAGTTCCGCCTTTTTCAATGATTGCGGGCTCTCCGGCCAAAGTGCGCAAGACTTATAATGAAAGTATTCTGGAAAATATCAGAGTCATGTCGCAAGTTTATGTTAAACGCACGATACGATATCTTGAACAAAATATTGGGAAGTTGAGAGTTGTTTGATCAGGACAAAGCTTTTCAGCATCAAGCAGCAATTTCATTGGATTCTCTAGCCTGAAGAATCGCGCTGAACGCAGTTTGGAGTTCATTTGGAGTCAGCTCATCAAGATCAGAATGATCACTATTCAGTGTGTTATTAATAAACCTGAGCTGTGGTTCTTTGGAAATGTAACCCAATTGATGCAGTTGTTGATCCAATGTTTCAAACACTCGGACACGTAGTTGCTCATTAGTTCTTTTGTCTTGGGCCAGAATTCGTTGACCATGAAAGTTGGTGGTGTTTATCTCACCTTTGTAGGACTGCATAGCAAGAGTTTTGTCTCCTCTTAACTCTAATGTGACAATGACCGAAGTAATGATCACCGAGGTCACGCAAAAAATCAATAAAACAATTTCCATATTCACCCCATTAGTTTGTTTCTAAGTTACTGAAACTATGTCCGTTCTTTAGTTTGCCTCAAGATGATGAGGCTTTTGGCTGAACCGAGTTTGGTACAGACTCTTTAAGACCAATATTCTGTAGGCTCGGTTTGGCTACCTCGAAGATTATGCAGAAAACAGACCAGCTCAAAAAGGTCTTCACTAACATTTAGTCGGTTTGGATTTTTGCAAACCACTCTTCCTGTCAGATAATTTTTGCAAATATGTTCTAGTGCTTTACGCGTTTTACGGGTTCTTACTGAATGGAAGAACCGCTCCAATCTGGCATTGAACTTGTATTACAAACTGGACATCAAAAGCATGAAGAACAATCATTTTTAACGACCATGATAAACTCATCAACTTCCTCACGTTTGAGTACGGGACTGCTGCAATTTTTCTTGATACTGGTATTTGCAACGCCGGTGTTGGCTGTCCGCGTGAAGGATGTTGCTTCGTTGAGGGGTGCGCGTGATAACGAACTGATTGGATTTGGAATTGTAGTCGGTTTGGATGGAACAGGTGATTCACAGGAAAGTTTGCTTTCCAGAAAGCCGATTGTGAATGCTTTGGAGAGAATTGGCATAAGTTTAAAAAGTCAGGACATCCTTGGACGCAGTATCGCCGCTGTCTGGCTGACAGCGACTTTGCCGCCTTTCGCAAAATCAGGACAACGTCTGGATGTAACTGCCGCTACAATTGGGGACTCGGTTTCACTTCGCGGAGGAATTTTGATTATGGCTCCGATGCGTGGTCCGGATAGATTGGTTTATGCTCTGGCGCAGGGGCCCATCTCAGGAATTCCGAAAGGAGTCAGCCGCGCGGATGCGTTACCTGAAGATGCACTGGTGGATTTGCCGATAGGCTCACGGATGGTGGCTTCAGTCGGGCAAGTTCATGGCGGAGCACTTGTTGAACGTGAGATCAGTTTAAATCTCAACAGCCGCGCCAGGTTGTTTATGAATTTAAACTCGCCGGATTTCACCACAGCTTTTCGTTTGGCAAAACTGATCAATCAGAATTTAGGCTTCCGGAGTGCCCGCGCTCAAGATGCCGGTACAGTTGAAGTTTCAGTGCCAGACAGTTATTTGGGAAACACGGTGGAACTTATTTCTTTTATTGAAAATTTAGAAATTTCTCCGGATCATAGGGCTAAAGTTGTTCTCGATGAACGTTCCGGAACAGTGGTTATGGGTGGTAATGTGATGATTTCACCAATTGCTATTTCTCAAAATGGATTAAATATTCAGGTCAAACTTCCATCACAAAACACTGCTGGTGGAGATGGGGCCTTAACAGAAGGTCAAATTTTGGAAGCAAGTGTGTTTATGCTCAAAGGTGGTGTGGATTTAAAGGAAATTGTAAATGGTTTCAATAAAATAGGTGCATCAAGCAGAGATTTGATTGAGGTGTTAAAGGCAGTCAAAACTGCGGGCGCACTACATGCCGAGCTGGTGATTCGATGAAAATATCAATGCCGCTACCTTTGTCTGCACTGACACTTCAGGCAAATAACCATAAGAAACTACCTGAAACAAAAGGTGTTACCAACGACACGAAGCTGCGTGAAGCCGCAAGTGAATTTGAGGCAATTTTTATTCAACAGATGTTAAAAACAATGCGTAAAACAACTTTTGAATCGGACCTGGTGCCAAAGTCTGAAGGAGAAAAATTATTCCAATCTTTGCTCGATGAACAGTATGCGCTGCTTTCAGCTAAATCCGGAAGTCTTGGTTTGGGAGAAATGATTTACCAGCAATTGAAAACAAATTTGGAAAAATAAAAAAAACACTAAAGTTTTGTGATTAAACTGCCGATACTCGCAATAAGGTGTTTCTGCGATCTAGCAGGTAAGAAAAAACAAGGTCTTTCCTGTTCCGCCCGACATCTTAACTGAGGCCCAAAACTGAAGTGGCAAATTTATGCTGGAAATGGAAGCAAATGCTAATAACTTCCGGAATCTTGTTTTTTACACGCCCTAAGGGCCTTCTCAGACTTGTGAACTGCACCTTTAAAGTTGCGCTCGTCTGAGTCTGCGAGTATGCTTGTCGGCATACACCGGACATTCTCGTGGAATTAGGGAATTTTACATTTAACATTAACAGGTGAATATGAAAATTACCGGACAACAGCCCCCTGAGTTTCATGGTGTCAAAGGTGGGACTGCAAAAGAAAACCAGCAAACCACAAGCCGCTCAGGAAGTATTTCAGAATCTGCGGAACTTCCTGTTAAGACTTCGTCATTTGTGATGAATAAAATAAAAGGTCGAATTTCCGCTGAACCTGAAGTTCGTGCAGATCGGGTTGCGGAACTCAAAGCACAAATCAAGAGTGGTGAATATAAGGTTGATGCGCAAAGTCTTGCCAAATCAATGCTGCAGGACGCTCTTCTGGAAGATCTGGCCTGAGTCATAAACCCAGGAAATAAGATGGTGTCCGTGTTGGAGCCGTAATAAAGTGTCCTTTTATATGAATGAACTGCTGAATATTTTGCGACAAGAAGTGGAACTGCACGAGCAGTTGATTTTGCTGTTGCAAAAGGAATCAGAGGGATTTGGCCGTTTACGCGGTTCAGAACTGCTTAAACTTCATGGAGAGAAGTCACGCTGTGTGCGTGCTACGGCTCGACTTGAGAAGGAGAGGATTCAGCTGGTGGAACAGCTTGCCGATTCCTGGAGTACGGAATCAAAGGACTTGACCTTGAGTGTTATTATTGGCCGCACGACGGATGAATACTCTGTGCCGCTACAGCAGTGTTTTGATCAATTAAAGAACTTGATTGGTAAAATACACAGAATTGCGGATGAAAATTCTAATCACGCAACAGGTCGTTTAAAGTCGGTCGAGTCTTCGATTCAGTTCATGAGCCAACTCCAGAACGGTCCTCCGACGTATTCCGTTGCGGGAAAAATACAAAAAGGGAACAGCACAATTTCTCGCACAGAAGTCTGACTTTAAAAGTCGCCAAGATCGTTAAGGAACCCTAATTATTTCTACCTTGTTACCATGTCTTCGCTCAATAGTTCCCTAAATCTGGGACACCGCGCCCTGAGTGTAAATCAGCGCGCAATGCAAACAGTTGGGCATAATATTGCCAATCAGGAGACTGAAGGCTTCTCTCGCCAACAGGTACGTTCAAGCACGTCTGCACCGGATCCCACCGGAGTAGGCGGAGGTGCCGATGCGCAGCCAACCTCACGGGTTTACGACAAATTCGTGCAACGAAAAATTCTCCAGGAAAATCCACGCTCCGGAATGTTTAAGTCAAGGAGTGAATTTCTGCAAAAAATAGAAATAATTTTTAGTGAAACAGAAGGTAATGGTTTACACAAAGCCTTAAACGAGTTTTGGAATTCGTGGAGTCAGCTTTCAAACCAGCCTGAATCAGAACCTGCGAGAATGCAGGTAAAGGTACAAAGTGATGTTTTAGCGAGTCGTTTTCGCGGTATGCATGCTCAACTTAGCGGATTGCGTAAAGAAATTAACGGACGTTTAGTGGCAACTGTCAACAAAATAAATGAGTTGGGACAGAAAGTGGCAGAGTTAAATCGACAGATCAATTCCTATGAAGGTGGTGGGCAGCGGATTGCCAACGATATGCGGGATGCGCGCAATCAGGCTATTGAAGAGTTGTCAGAGTTGGTGGACGTCAATTCATTTGAAGATCCCAATGGACGTGCCACTGTTATCATCGGTCGTGACTGGACTCTGGTAGAAGGAAATAACCGCTACCAACTTGAAGGAAATTTGAAGGGCGGAGAATTGGGCATGCTCAACATAGATGGTGTTTCAACCAATGATAATCGTCGGGATTTGACTCGTACTTTTCGTGAAGGAGAAATGAGCGAAATGTTAAGAATGCGCGATGATACAATTGTGGAGTACCAGAAAAACCTCGACGAAATCGCTTTCAACTTGGCCAGTAAAGTTAACAAGATTCACGCAAGCGGTACCGGAATAAATTCCGCAAACGAAATGATGAAGAGTACCTTTGGCTTAAATTCGGCTGCACTGAACCAACCTCTGCCTTTCTTAAAAGATGGTATTTTTCAGCTTCACTTAGTTGATCCTCACAATGAAATTTTAGAAACTTATGAGATTGAAATACAGGCCGGCAAAGATACACTTCCGGATATTGTGCAGCGTTTGAATCAAACGATCAATGATCCGGAGTTACTTCAGGCTTTCATAGAAGAAGACGGTTCGCTGCTTTTACAAAGCGGTTCTGACTACAAGTTTATTTTTGGTGAAGATCAATCGAACCTTGCGCAGGTTCTTGGATTAAACAGTTTTTTTGATACCCTTAAAGGCGCGGAAGATATTCAGCTCAGTGGGCATATTCTTGAGAACACGAATAACATTTCTACCGGAAAGGATCTTATTCCTGGAGATAACCGAATCGCACTGGAAATTATTAAGTTGCAAACACGGCCGACAATGAGGGATGAAACCATGACTTTTGATGAGTATTACAATGGTGTACTCACAGGAATGGGGCTGAAAATTCAAAGAAATATAACTGAGCAGGCACAACAAGAAAGTATGGTGAGGCAATTTAAGGAAATCAGGAGTTCGATCAGTGCAGTTAACATGGATGAAGAATTGACGGATATGATGCAGTACCAGAAAGCTTATGAAGCATCCGCGCGTTTCATTAATACTGTGGATAAAATGATGGAAACCGTCATTAACATGTAAAATGTTGCAGTCAATATATTGTAATCATTACTTGGAAACTTTAAAGACAAGTTCTAAAAACCCAAATCACGAGTACTTTAAATGCGAGTGACTGAGGTCACAAAGCGTGACCATGTAGTTGACAACATTCAAAGATCATCAGCAAAGCTTCAGGAAATTCAGATCCAGATGGCTACGGGTCGGCGTTTAAATAAAACGTCCGATGACCCGATAGGTGCGGCAAGATCACAGGATATCGTCACAACTATGTCATCTCAGAACCAGTTGCTCCAGAACATTGATGACAATGTCGCCTGGCTACAACGCTCCGAACTCGAGATAAGCAGCATCAATGAATTATTGGGACAAATGCGCACACTCGCAATTTCACAGTCCGGGAGCGATTCAAACGTGGAATCGAGGCAGATGGTGGCACGTGAGTTTTCTGCTGCCCGTAAAACTTTATTTGACATCGGGAATGCGCGGGAAGGAAAACTATATTTGTTCTCCGGAATTAAAAGTCTTTCTCCGGCATTGAAAAAAAATGGGATATTTCAGCCGGCAAAAGTGGAAAAAAGCGGAGTTGAGCAAAAGGATATCCGGGAATTGCTGGATGTGAAACAATTCCGGGCGCAATTTGAGGGATTTTCTCCACATAACTACCGTGTCAAAGTCACCAAAGGCGGAATTTGGGGACAAGCCAGGGTTAAAATATCTGATGACGATGGACGAACATGGAGTAAAGAACAAACTTTACGTCCGGTAACGCATGTTTTTAATCCGGATGGAAAACTTAATGACCAAGTTTTGCTAAAATTTTCTGATCTTGAGGGACATCTGGGCAACGTTCTTCCGAAACAATTTGATTTTAATTCGGAAAAGTCAGTTGAATTTGACATAGATTCGCTGGGTATTTTTTTTCCGCAAGGAATAGAGTTTATTTATCAACCAAACCCTGAAGTTAGCTATAACGGTTCCATTCACAAAAAAGAGGCCTTGATCTCAAATGGACGTTCTATTCCGGTAAATGTAACTGCACAAGAACTGTTTATGGGTGGTAATGGGGAGGGAGTTGATACCTTTTCTTTGCTGGCAACCTTGGAGAGAGCACTTCTTGAGAATGATGGCATTGCGATTGCAAATCGTATAGGCGAGCTGGATTTAGCTCAGAATCAGATTCTAAAGCAACAAGCAGACGTTGGAAATATTATTCGTGAGCTTTATGCGACTCAGGCAAAGCTGGAAAACCAACAGTTTGAAAAGGAGAGACAACTTTCGGACATTCAGGATTTAGATATTGCGGAAGCTACTGTGGACCTTAAAGTAGCGGAAGCTAACAACAAACTTTCATTGCACACAGGTGCACGCCTGATCCAACCGTCACTGTCCGATTTTCTTCGTTAATTTAGCAAGTCTTTGAAAATATTTTAGTTCCGGTTAAGTCAGGAATCAATCATTAAGAAGGTAGGCAACTATGCTCATACTGACACGGAAGTCGGGAGAAAGCATAACCATTGGGGATGATGTAAAAATCACGGTGGTCGAGGTCAAAGGAAAACAAGTCCGAATTGGAATCGAAGCACCCCGGAGTTATATTATCCACAGAGAAGAAGTATACATTTGTATTCAGGAAGAAAACAGACGTGCGGCACAGGAGTCACCACTTTCTTTAGCTGGACTTAAAAATCTTTTAGGTAAACTCTAAATAAAATCAAAGATATATGCAAATCCAAACCTCCCGTTTCGGCGAGATTGAAATTAAAGAAAATCAGATAATTACCATCCCCTCAGGTTTGATAGGTTTTTCAGAGGACCGTCGTTTTGTGATTCGCGATGATGAAGCAGCGTCACCTTTTCGTTGGCTGCAGGCCGTTGACACAAAGGCACTGGCCTTTGTGATGATAGAACCGCATGTCTCAATTTCAAATTATGAGCTGGAATTAACGCAGGAAAATTTGAAAAAACTGAAAGCAGAAAGTATCGAAGAACTGACAGTCTTTGTCCTGGTTACCATGGCCAAAAAAATGGATGATGTGACTGTAAATCTTCAGGGTCCTTTGCTCTTTAATCTTGAAAAACGCCTCGGTATGCAATTCATTATTCCTGATGGAAAATACTCCACTCGCCATTCTCTTTTTGGTGATAAATTAACAAAGCAAACTCCGGTTACTTCGGCACAGGAAAGTCCTGTTGAAGAGCAACACGCAGTTTCAGACTAAGTTAAATGGTATCTGCCCAGTTCAAAATCGGCCTGGAAGCGGAACTAAGTGAGAACCCCGGATTCCCTCCATCCATCACTCAAGAATGAGTGATTACCAACCCCCCCTCAAAGCTGACGCTATCCGCCGAATCTGTTTAGAGAACGGTCTTGAGATTCCTGATACACAATGGAATCTGCTTGAAAAGTGGGCTGCGTTGTTGCTGGAAGTAAATCAAAAAGTTAATTTGATTTCCCGCAAAGAAACTGATTTGTTGTGGGAAAAACAAATCCTGCCTTGTCTCGCATTGTTGATTTTCCGGAAATTCAGCCCCGCTGCGGAGGTTTGTGATTTTGGTACAGGCGGAGGTTTGCCGGGCATGATTTTAGCGATTGTCCGTCCTGATTTACGGTTGACTCTGCTGGATTCAAGACATAAAAAAGTTGAAGTTGTTCAACAAATGATTAAAAGCTTAAAACTTTCCAATGTCCAAACTTTACTCGGAAGAGGAGAAGAATTAGGCAAACAGAGCCCTTGGCGTCAAAGATTTCCTTTTGTAACCGCACGGGCAGTCGCCCCGCTGATTGATTTGGTAAACTGGACTGCGGAATTGCGAAAACCGGAATCTGTGCTGCATGTTTATAAAGGAGGCGAAATCAAGGACGAAGTATTTGCATTGGCAAAAAAAGTTTCAGGAATCAGAGTCAACAAATCTCTGATGGTGTTGAAAGGCTATCCGAAGTTTGCGGAGAACAAAAAATATATTATTTCTTTAGAATTTTCCTCAAATTGATTTTGTGTAATTTTGACAATTTTCGAGATCATCATTCCTATTATCTTTTATGCGTCTAATTTCTGCAAATCTCAACGGCATACGTTCGGCGAATTCAAAGGGTTTTTTTGAATGGCTTAAAACTCAGCAGGCCGATGTGGTTTGCCTGCAGGAAACAAGAATTCAGCAGGAACAGTTAAGCGAAATCATGCTTGAACCGCATGGTTTCAAAAGCGCGTTTGAATTTGCAGAAAAACGGGGATATTCCGGAGTAGGGCTTTATTTTAAGAAAACTCCGGATCGAATTCAAAAAGGAATCGGCTGGTCTGAAATGGACAAGGAAGGGCGATTTATTCAGGCGGATTTTGGTAAATTAAGTATTGTGTCACTTTATCTGCCTTCCGGAAGCAGCGGTGATCTCAGGCAAAACTTTAAATTCAAGGTGCTGGAATATTTTGAAAAATGGCTTTTGGAGGCAAAACGATCCGGAAGGGAAGTTATCATTTGCGGAGACTGGAATATCGCACACAAAGAAATAGACCTGAAGAACTGGAAAAGTAACCAGAAAAATTCCGGATTTTTACCGGAAGAACGAGCATGGCTGACAAAATTATTTACGGAATTCGGTTACGTGGATGTCTTCCGGAAATTAAATCCAAATCCTGATCAATATACATGGTGGTCAAACCGCGGCAGAGCATGGGAGAAAAACGTAGGATGGAGACTTGATTATCAGGTTGCTACTCCAGAAATTGCAGCCAAAGCGAAAGCGGAATCAATTTACAAAACTGAACGCTTTTCCGATCATGCACCACTGATCATTGATTATGACTACAGTCTTTGAGCCCTCTGTTTTCCCAAAACTCCTCCTTATTTCAAATTAAAAACACGATCAAATACACGTCGTAAATACGCCGGCTGCTGTTCTCCGTTTAAAGAACTGATTTTTGTGCCGTCCGGTTTGAAAAAAAGTAAAGTTACTTTGCTGACGTTGTGATATTCCGCAAACCAGCGACCTTCACTTGAGTTTAGATTTGCAACAAGAAAACGTATTTTATCTTCATATTCAGGCTGGAGCGAGTTGACCACCCGCTTGAGTGCACGGCAGGAAGGTCAGTTGGGGTCATGTATCTGAACAACCACGTTTTCTCCCTGTCCAATTGCGGACAAATCATTATCTTCTTCCAGGCTTTCATTCCAGAGCCAGACGGCAGACAACAGAATTAACACACTGGTAATGGTGACCAGCCAACGGACATTTTGACGCCGATGAGCTTTTTTTGAATCTTTTTTTTGTTTATGATGTTTGCTCATGCACATCTCCCTTTTAGTTGTCTGCGAAAATCTGGATTGATCATTATCATAATCATGCTACATTATCCTAATCCTTAAATACACACAAACCATGAATAGAGAATAATGGACATTATTAACTGGGGCGATATCCGGCGCGGCACATTAGCCATCGTGCTGGTGATTATACCATCTGTGCTGCTGGGAACGTACATGGCTCCGGCACTGCAAAGTTACCAGATTACTGGGCCGGGACTATGGGAGCTGAAACGAAAAGGTGCTCCGGATGCCTTAATCGAACCACTGCATGAGCTGCGCCTCAAACCATACTTTTTTAAGTTCACACTGATGAGCGCGGTGGAGTCCAGAATTGCTGATCCGGATTTATTCAAAAAATATGAAAAGAAAATAGAGCGTCAAATTTCAGGCATACCCATGCCTGCGGTTGAGTATATTTTTCTTGTCACCCTGGCGGCATATTATTGGGTTTTATGGTTTTCGACAAGGAAATTGTTTCCCGATGGCAAGGTCTGAGTTAATCTTAAATTGCGGAAAAGTTTTTCAAAGCTGAATTTTGACTTCTACACACGGGGACACTAAACGATATTCAGCCATGGTAAAACGCCAAAATCTATTCTGAATCTTCTTCGAGCGGCAGTTCAAGCTGATTGTCGCCAGGCAGCTTGTCCATGTTCAGTTCGCTTAATGTAGGCAAATATTTGAGATTAGTGAGCCCAAATATTTCAAGGAAATTTTTGGTTGTTCCATAAATTCCGGGTCGTCCGGGAAGCAGCTCACGACCTACGATACGGACCATTTTTTGCTGCATTAAGCGTCGGATAGTGTGGGATGAATCAACACCTCGAATGAATTCTATGCCGGCCCGTGTGAGAGGCTGTTTGTATGCAATTATGGCCAAAGTTTCCATTACTGCAGGTGAGAGCTTGATGGTTTTGACCGTTTCAAGCGTTTGCGCCCATTTTTTATGTTCCGGAAGTGTGTGCATCTGCAAACCATCGGCAACAGAATCGATCCGAAAAATCCGGTTAGTTTTTTTGTAGGACAGATTAAGCTCTGCGACCAGTTCCCGAATCTCTTTTGTTTCACAATCACCGATCAATTCTGTCAGCTGTTTGGGAGACAGAGGATGTGTCGCGACAAATAAAATTGTTTCAAGAGCTTGTTTTAGTTCAAGTTTAGTCATAGAATTTTGAGAAAATTTTAATGCACTTCCTTCTGTACGAGTGCTATGATAAGGAGTACAATTCCGCTAATCAAAACAAGAAACATAAAAGCGGTAAAATGCATGTCGGCATTAAATCCACAAGAAACATCACCGAGTACGCCGTCCACAGGTTGCAGGTATAGATCACCGCATAAAAGTTTGCTAAAATAAGATGATATTATGTATGAAAACCTGTCGATAAACCAGAGTAAAACTGAACCGGCAATGAGAATTATCCCCAGCCTTTTTTTATTCATCGCCTCCTTTTTATCTGTACAACAGCAGATTAAACTGGCGGGTTTGCGCCTTTGCTAAAACTCCACATTATCCTTATTATTAACCATTTTGCAAACCTTTATTGAGAATCTTTATGGATACATCCAGTATTGAATACGCTGAAGGCCGAGTTTTTTCCTTTGAAGACGAAAGTGCAATTCACCCCGAATTTCTGGAAACTTTTGATTATTCAGGTCCACGGCAGCGTGTCAGCTACCAAATGAATGAGTTTGCGGCAGTCTGTCCTTTTTCCGGACTTCCTGACACAGGAATTGTCTGGGTTGACTATATTCCAAAAAAGAAACTGCTTGAGCTCAAAGCACTTAAATATTATTTCCTTTCTTTCCGTAATGTCGGAATTTTCCAGGAAGAGGTAACAGCACGTATTTTCAATGATTTGTATCCCTTGCTTGAACCTGAAGAATTACTGATCAAAACCCGCTACAGTACACGAGGCGGTATTGATACAACCTGTAGCATCGACTCCAATGAGCAAACCTCCTGATTTAACTTCACTGCGTGAAGACACACGCATCATTCTTTCTGGCCGTGACCCGCACCGCTACGGCGGCATGGTCAATCCTCCAGTATATCATGTTTCCACGGTTCTCGCGGAAACGGTGGCTCAACTAAATTCCAGGGATCATCTCGAAGAGTCCGGAGAACAGGAAATGGCCTATGGCCGTAAAGGGACGCCAACTTCGTGGGCCTTGGAAAACGCCGTGGCGGAATTGGAAGGCGGTCACCGCTGTCTGGCGTTTTCGTCCGGACTTGGTGCCGTGACTGGTGCGCTGTTCGCGTTTTTGAAAGCAGGGGATCACTTGCTGATGACCGACAGTGTTTATGCGCCCACACGTAAGTTTTGCAATTCGGTGCTGAAACGTTTTGGTGTAGAAACTACTTACTACGATCCGTTAATTGGTGCAGATATTAGTTCGTTACTGCGACCAAACACCAGTGTTGTCTTTACCGAATCACCTGGATCCCACACCTTTGAAGTTCAGGATATTCCGGCCATTGCTGAAGCCGCACATGCGCAAGGCGCAAAAGTGCTGATGGACAATACTTGGGCTTCGCCTTTGTTTTTTAAACCCTTTGAACATGGAGTGGACGTCTCGATTCAAGCCGGGACCAAATACATTGTCGGTCATGCTGACGCGATGCTTGGGACTGTTACAACCTGCAAAGATGCCTGGCCCGCATTGCGTGACTGCACAGGTCATCTTGGACAGTGCGCTGGTCCGGACGACCTTTATTTAGCACAACGCGGCTTCCGCACACTGGCTGTACGTTTGCGTCAGCACCAATCCAGCGCACTCGCGATTGCGGAATGGTTACAGAACCGACCGGAAGTTCGGCAAGTCCTTTATCCTGCATTGCCGGATGCACCTGGACACAAGATTTGGAAACGAGATTTTCTTGGAGCCAGCGGTTTATTCGGTTTCGAACTCAAACCGTTTACGGAGGAGGCAGTAGTCTCAATGCTGGATGGAATGCGATTGTTCGGCTTGGGTTATTCCTGGGGCGGTTATGAAAGCCTGCTCATTCCGGCAAATGTGCGAAAAATTCGCAGCGCAGTGCCGTGGCGTTTTGAAGGACCATTGTTGCGTGCTCACATCGGACTTGAGGATGTCGACGATTTAAAGGATGATCTAAAGGATGGCTTGAAGCGTCTGCGGAATTTCCGCGCTTGATTTTCTTGTGGCAACACGACTTTTAAACCAACGAAAAACGTCCAGATGAATTTGCTGATTGCGGATGAAGCAACTGAAGTAATGGATTTTCTTCAAGATTTCTTTGTGAAAGCGGGACACTCCGTGTTTTTCGCAAGAGATGGAGAGGAAGCTTTGCGAATTTTTCGGAAGGAGGAAATTGAAGGAATTTTCTGTGCTTTGACTTTGCCTAAATTGGGTGGTCTGGAATTGTTGAAGGAAATTAAATCGACAAATAGTCGTCGGCCGTTTGTGATGCTTTGCCCGCAAAATGATACTGAAAACGCGCTCAATGCTTTGCAGCTTGGAGCATGTGATTATCTCATCAAAAAAATTAATCCTCTGGAACTTCAGCGTACACTGGACAGAGTAGCATCTCTAAATGTGGGTTTCCACTTCAGTGCCTATGCGCTTGATCACTTGCTGCAGGAAACCCGAACTCTGGAAATTGGCAATGATTTTGAGGGAGTGAACCGGATAATCGCTTTTATGACGCAGGATTTGTCGAGCTACGGAATTTTGAAACAAGAACAATTGTTCCGCATGAATCTGCTGCTCAAGGAAGCGATTGAGAACGCGATTTTTCATGGAAACCTTGAATTGAATTCAGAAATGCGCCGGAAAAATCCGCAATTGTTTTACAAAACGGCATCACAAAAACGAAACATGGATCCTTATAAAAACCGTAAGCTAATCTTGCAGTATGATATCAGCCGTAACTCTGCAAAATATGTTGTACGAGACGAAGGAAAGGGATTTGCACATGGAGACCTGTTGGATCCGGTTGATCCGGACAACTTGCTGCGTATCGTAGGCCGTGGATTGATTATGATAATGAATTTTATGGATGAGGTTTTTTGGAACGATCGAGGCAACGAAATCACCATGGTACGTTATCGTAAACGTAAAACATGAATAATATTTCTGTGAGTATAATTTTCAAAATGCGGAGTCGGTTTAGTTTCAACAGGATAATTTATTATTTTCAAATTTTCACGTTGCTGGTGTTTTCCGGACTTTTACAAAGTTGTACAGAAACAGGAACCACTCAAGTACGTCTGCCTTCCATCGAGTTGTATCAACGGGCGATGGTGGCGTTAGAAGACGAATTTTACCAGGAAGCACTGAAGAATTTTCAAATCCTTGTTGATGAACATTCCGGAACAAGGCTGGCCACCCTCTCACATTTGAAAATGGGGGACTTGTATTTTAAGCAGAGGAAATGGGAAGAATCTGAAAGTAACTACAGACGTTTCCTTCTGCTCAATCCACGCAGTCACTTGACACCTTACACACTCAACCGCCTGATTGCTCTAAATTATGAACGCAATCTTTACGGTTTATTTGTGAAGTCTCGGGATTTCGACCGTAACATGGAACCAAACCGGACTCTCATCCGTGAATATCAGCGTTTCTATTTGCTGTTTCCGCATAGTCCGTATTTGGCAGACGTGCAGGAATATCAGAAAAGAGCACGAAGTGATCTTGCTGAGCACGAGCTGCATGTGGCGAATTACTATTTTGATAAGGAAGCCTACCATTCCGCAATTGGGCGCTATTTATATTTGCTCAAATACTATCCGGGTTTTCCCCGCACCACTCACGTTGCAGAACGTTTGATTGAAGCATACCGCTTGAATCAGCAACCGGAACTTGCGGCAGAAATGCAAAAAGTTCTGGATACATTGCGGGAGCGCAATTTGCTGGCGCAACTCACGATGAGAGAAGAATGATCCCACCGTCCATTCGTTTTTCACAAAAAAAATGTTTGATTTGTTTGGTGGTAATACTGTTTTTTTTCTCCGGATGCGCGGAGCTAGATGGAATCTTTCCCAAGTTTGAGCCTCAAAAGACGGCAGAAAAAAGCACTGCCGTTCCCAGTTCCGCCAGTGTCACTCAAAAACAAATCTTGCTTTCTGCGGAAAATAGTCAATTACAGAGTAAAATTGAGCAACTGCAGCAACAACTAAACAAACTCCAAAAACAACAAAAAGAACAACGTGATGATTTCCTTTTGCTGCAGGAGCAATGGGAAATGAATTTTGTTTTGCTGGAGCGCTCTGTTGAGGAATCATTAAGGTCAAGTAAGGCTTCCAAATCCACGGCTTCAATGATTTCACAGGTGCTGGGAAATCAGTCTCGTCAGCAGGACGCAACGAAGTTGAAGAAAGTTCCACAGAAAATTCTGCAGCCGATTGAAAATTACTCATTGTTGAAAAATACTGAGACTGAAATTCCGAAAACTTCTGTTTCAACTGCAACTCAGGAATTGGCGGAAATCAATAATTTGGATCTCAAATCGGAAAAAGCGAATGTTGATGAAGAACCGGGTTTTGCGGAAACCGCAACAGTCAATCTGGAAGATTTGAAAGATCCGGAAGATTTGCCGAATCCAGACATCCGTGCTCTTCAAGTAACAGCCGATGTTTCAAAAACTGCTCAAGCATCTTTGGCAAGCACGAAAACTTCTGAGCTGGGTTTTTCTGATCCGGATCTCAATCCTCCGGATGATCCATTTATTTTGATTCGGCATCCGGGTGTTAAGAAAATGTATAATCAGGGTATGACCGCAGTCATCCAAAAAGACCACTCTCAGGCAATTCTTGTTTTTGAGAATTTTACGAAAAGATTTCCGGATAATCTTGATAGCGACAATGCCTTTTACTGGATTGGACGTTCCTACTTTGAGCTGAATGAACTGGAAAAAGCAGAAGAGTCGTTCCGTAAAGTTTTGACTCGTTATGAGCACCGTCCGACTTCGCAGGGTTACAAAACTCCGGACTCAATTTATATGCTGGGAAAACTACAGCTTCGGCAAAACCTGGATCAGCGAGCGGTTTATTATTTTGAGGAAGTGATCAAGCGTTTTCCAGGCTCCGCGGCAGCCAGAAACGCGGAACGTGATTTGGAAAGATGATTCAGTAAAGTATAAAAGACCGTATCATTTCAATAAGAAGGAGCGCCGCGATCACCGAAATATCAACTCCGCCAATGGGTGGGATGACTTTTCTGATGCGGGACAGCACCGGCTCCACCATGCTTTGTAGCCAGCGAACCGCGGGTGGGTAATGCTGCTCATGCATGATCCACGAAATAAGTGCATAAACGACAATCATCAAGCTGTAAAGCCGTAACATTGCTGCAACTACTAGTACGAATGTTTCCGAAATCGGCATTATAAATTTTTCTTGTTTAGGATTTGATGTTTCCTTAGTGCTATTTTGCAACTTTGTACGGGCACGGTGACTTTGTACGGGCACGGCGCGTCGTGCCCCTACTTTGCAACTTTCCCCCGCAACGGAGTGCGGGGCTACCGTTTTCCATTATTATTTTCCCTTCTTTTTTGCTTTTTTTCCTCAGTGCCTTTTTTCCTTAGTGCCTCTTTTCTACTTTATTTAGCATCCTGTCGTGATTCCAGTTTTCGGACACGATCAAAAAGTTCAGCCAAGCGGTTTATGAGCGACTGTATTTGCCGCCACTGACTAACAGGACGTCCGGGCATTCCTCCCAGAACCTCTTTGTCCTTTGTGTTTGCAGTGATCACGGCACGCGCGACTGCGGTGACGTTGCTTCCAACAATCACATTGTCCCTGATTCCAGACTGACCACCCATTATTAAATGGTCACCAGCCTTTACGCTACCACCAACCGCGGATTGTGCGGAAATCAGAGCTTGTTCGCCAAGACTTACATTATGAGCAATTTGTACTTGATTGTCGAGTTTACTGCCCCGTTTAATAGTAGTTGTGCGAAAACGCGCCCGGTCAATTGTCGTACATGCACCAACCTCAACATCGTCTTCAAGTCGTACATTTCCCACTTGCGGAATTTTCTGGTTGACGCCTTCACGTTGAAAATAACCGTGTCCGTCTGAGCCAATTACTGCACAGGATTGTAAAATCACACGGTCACCAATTTCCGAATTGTCCTGCACCACCGCGTTTGGAAACAAGATGCAATCCGTGCCAATCACAACATCGGACATGACCACAACGCCGGCGTGCAGGACAGTGTTTTCGCCAATCCGCACTCCATCGTAGATCACAACTTTTGGTCCGACAATCACATTCTTGCCGAGTTTTGCTCTTTTACTGACAACCGCGCTGGGATGAATTCCGGATTTTTTGGAAAGTCCCGGAATCCTCGGCGCTTCGGGATTCAAAAGTTTTGTGGCCGCCACATGAGTTGCCAGTGGATCTGCGGAAATCAGCAGGTTGTGTTCCGGATGCTGAACTTCCGGTGAAACGACCAAAGCAACCTGGCTCGAATTAATTTCGTCCACGCTAGTACTGACCTGCCTCGACATTCCCGCAGGAGTCGGAACGCTGGTGATACCGCCTGGACCGGTTAAATATGCCAGCCCTCCCGCTTGTAGCGAATCAAGTCCGCAAACATGCGTGATTTGTAAATCTCCGTTTCCGGAAAAATTAACCTCAAGCTTCTTGGCAAGTTCCTTCAGAGAAAACGACGGTACGCTCATAAACCTCACCCAATTTCATTCAGGAGTGGGCGGACGGAGACTTGGCTTCCTTTCGGAAGAACGGGAGAATTTGCTTCCACCCGGATCAAGGCATTTGACTCAACGAGCGAACCGATACTGTGTGAACCTTGAAATTTCAAGGGGCGTACCCGGAATTTGCCATTTTTCTCATGCAGTTGTCCGCGCATGAAATGCATTCGTTTGTAGGTTTCAGTTATGGATTCTTCAAGGATGGCTTTGACCATGCTTTCTTCCAAAATTCGGCGTCCCATCATTTGCCGCAAAGCAGGTCGCACAAATTCTTCAAACAGCACGTAACTTGACGCCGGATTCCCCGGAAGCCCAAAAACTAAAGTTTTACCGCGCCGACCGAAAAAAAGCGGTTTTCCGGGTTTGAATTTTATTTTCCAAAAAATTTCCTCGACACCCATTTCTTTTAAAACGGGCTTGGCGTAATCCTTGTCACCAACAGACATTCCTCCGGAAACCAGTAACACGTCAGCTTGCAATGCAGCTTCAAATTCCTGTTTCAGAATTTCCGGAACATCCGGAACCATCGACATTTTTAGCAGTTCGCACGATTCCTGTTTGACCATTCCCGCCAGCATGTAACGGTTTGATTCCCGAATTTGTCCGGCTTGCGGTTTTTCTTCTACGTCAACCAATTCGCTTCCGGTGGAAACAATGCTTACTTTCGGAACGCGCCGTACCGGAACTTTTGCAAATCCAAAAGTTGCCAGCACCGCCATTTGCGCCGGACCAATCACCGTTCCAGCCGGAATTACAATTCGTCCCTCCGGAATATCTTCACCCTGGAAACGGACATTTTCCGTTTTTGGAATCGACTGAAAGAAGCGCACATGGGACTCTTCGAGTTCAATATCTTCCTTCATCACAGCCGCATCAGCCCCTGGAGGAAGTGGTGCGCCCGTTGCAATCTGTACGCATTGTCCGGAACAAATGCTATCTTCTCCGGAATCTCCTGCGGAAATATAGCCCAGTTTTTTTAGGCGGACTGGATTTTCACGTGAGGCATCGGCTAAATCCGCCGCTTGTACAGCATAACCATCCACCGCGGAATTGTCGAATAACGGCATTCCGTGGGGCGCCAAAATGTCTTCTGAAAGTGCCAAACCCTGCGATTCCGTCAAGGGGCGCTGTCCTTTTTCAAGTGGCACAACGTGTTCGAAAACTAGAGCTCTCGCGTCTTCATAATTTAACATCGCATCCTGTTTGGAGATTCAACGATGTTTCGTTTCCAAGTAAAATCCAATTTCATTTCGTCCAAGTTCTGTGTCCGTCCATTCATGAAAACCTTGGCTGGACAAGTCTTCAATCAGATTAGCCCAATCCTGGTGGTTCCAATTTGAGTGTGATCTCAACCATGTATTTAATTCTTTTTTTGGAAAACGTTTTTTCTTCTTTTTTGCCATTTTATGCCTTTTACTTTTTGATTTTAAATTTATTTGTTTAGCACCTTTGAAATCCGTCAACTATCTATCTTACGCATTTTTGTCAAAACTCAAAAGTTTCTTGTAAAATTATTTTTAGGAACCCCTGAAAGCGTGCTGGAAAACTTGTAAGAGTTTTGCTGAAATGTTACCATTCCTGCAGTCATGATTTATCTGGAAAAGATGAATTCGTATTAGTCTTTTTTAATTCCGATCTGGAGAGGTGTCCGAGTGGTTTAAGGTGACAGACTCGAAATCTGTTGTACGTCATGCGTACCGGGGGTTCGAATCCCTCCCTCTCCGCCACACACACTTCCATGTGAATCCAACCAAATCCGCTATATGATAAATAACTTAATATATTTAACTATTTAGCTGTCCATAAGTATCCATATTCTTCCATTGCAATCGCCTCCACACGCACCAGTCAGTTTTGATTACCGCTTCACTGGTATCTCTGGGAATTTACAGGAGAAGATCCTTTTCTTAATATGAATGCACCTCAAGCCATTGATATTAATACTTACTATATGGCACTGATGAATACTAATATCACTCAATCCCATCGACTATCCATGCCAAGAGATTTATTTGATCCGGATCTACCACATACCCATAGGGCATTAGATGATGCGATGGAACAAGCAATGTTATTGTGCAATTTGGGGCAAAACAATAACGATAGGCATTTGACATAAATGCCTTGAGTGGTCATTTGAAAATGAATTGTCAAACCATCTAAACGTTCAATATTCACGGCATCTAACAATAAAATTCACACAACCTGGGGGATACGCTGTTTTTCGGGGACTGTGATAGATTGGAAAGGCATCGCTTTTCACAAGATGGGTCCCTCCCACTAATTCTTCACAGTCAGAGACCATCCAAGTAAAATTCCCATTTATTGAAAAATATCCCTGATTCTGGTATACATTGGGTTCTACTAAACCACTTATTAGGAAACCTAAGTGAAATACCTACTCATACTAATTTCTTTATGAAATTCTCTAACTTTTTTCTATTTACACTTATCTCTTTGGCAATTGGGAGTTGTTTAGTTCTTCCCAAGACAGAAAATGTTTCAAATGAAAAATGTAAGTTAGTTACAAAAAGTTGGACTTTGGAAATACATGAGATAGGAAAACAAAATAACTGTGATGCTAAATGTGGAGATTTTGTAAAAGGAGTTGTTGATTGTAGTAAAAGTGAAGACTGTATCAAGATGATTGCAGTAGTATCTGTTGGTTGGACTGTTGTCGCAGCATCAGTAGTAGGAGTGGGCAATACAGTCCACTGGATAGAAAAACAGGGTCGTTGTGAAGAAAAAACATTAAGAAATTCGATAAATCGATTGTATTCAACAACTGTTGATGTTGGTGGATTTGTTTTAGAAACAGGAAACGACTTTGTAGATTTGTTTAAGCAAAATAAATGAATTTGATTGATTTACTTAAAAACACTATTACTCATCGCAAGGTCACTCACATCATCACCTGTGAGTAACTCCCACTAATTCTTCACAGTCAGACACCCTCCAAGTAAAATTCCCTATTCTTGTAAAATACACCTAATGATGATATATTGATTACTCAAAAACCTACCTGGCTGATTGAAGCAAGTTTCTGTCGACTGAAAAACTTAGAAATTTCTTTTGGCCACTCCACTTTTCTCTCTGTCAAAAATTACAAGTACTATCAACTATAGCAACTGGGCGAAGATAGCATTTTTGTTCCCAATTTATATATAATTATCCTTTGGAATCGTGGAAATAAATTCAAAGTTATTAGGTATTATCTGCATTATTTTAGCTCATGTTTTCTTTACTACCCAGGACATGACTATAAAGTTTATAAATGGAGATTATGCTTTGTATCAGGTTATGTTGATTCGTTCAATTGTTGCAATGTTGTTCACACTTCTTATATTTGTCCCAATAGATGGTGGGTTCAAATATCTCCGTACCCAGCGACTAGGTCTCCATCTTTTGAGAGGATTTGGTATGGTGATCGCTAACCTTTGCTTTTTTACAGCATTAATTACTATGCCGCTAGCTGAAGTTGTAGCTATCTTCTTTATTGCACCATTATTAATTACGGCACTTTCAGAATTTCTAATAGGAGAAAAGGTAGGGCTACGCAGTTGGATAGCTGTGCTGGTAGGTCTTTTAGGGGTAATGATAATGCTCAGGCCTGGTTTTGGGTTGTTCAATCCTGCAAGCATACTTCCTTTAGTAGCAGCATTAGCCTATGCGCTGGTACAGATCACAACCCGTAAAATGGGTGTAACCGAAAAGGCTTCAACAATGGCCTTTTATATCCAGCTGAATCTTGTTGTTGTTAGCAGCCTTATGGGCTTGATATTCGGAGATGGTAATTTGGCCGATTCATCTGAACCTACACTCTACTATCTATTTAGGCCCTGGACATTTCCATCCTTGAGAGACAGTATGATCATTATTGGGATAGGCCTCACAAATGGATTAGCAGCCTACTTCCTCAGCCAGGCTTACCGTATCTCAAAGGCTGGAATAATAGCACCCTTTGAATATGTAGCTCTCCCTTTATCTATTTTTTGGAGCATCACTATTTTTGGGGATTGGCCCGACATATTATCCTGGCTGGGTATGGTTCTAATAGCTGGGGCCGGACTTTACGTAGTTTACAACGAATCTGTTCAAGGCAGAAAAAAGGTTCTCTATGGTCCTATGCCCAGAAAGCGCTAATGCCATCAAAACTTTTTAACATTTGAGAATCATCTGCAACTAACCCCCACTAATTCTTCACAGTCAGACAACCCTCCACAAGCCCATTCTTGCAAAATACTTCTCAACACCCTTGTCAGGATCACCGTCGAAAATTTGGTAGCAGATT
>Ga0208570_1000094_pt1 | contig 45031 bp, 27 predicted proteins | sample DeeseametaMP1202_FD_184192 | JGI IMG/M metagenome (GOLD analysis project Ga0208570, IMG submission 184192) | Marine microbial communities from the Deep Indian Ocean - MP1202 (SPAdes) | ecosystem: Environmental > Aquatic > Marine > Oceanic | place: South Indian Ocean | collected 2011-03-08
GATAAGGATCATTGACAATATAAACATCGCCGGGCTGTAAATTTTTGACCCGCTCAATCACACACTGAGTTCCAAACTGCATTGTTCCGACAAAAACCGGCAAGCCTAATTCTCCCTGAGAAATCAATTCTCCATTGTCTTTATCGTAAATTCCGTCCGAACGGTCTAGTGCTTCCGAAATAACCGGACTGAAAGCGGCACGCACGAAAGCCAGGTCCATTTCGTTGCAGACTTGCTGCAAGCCGCTTTGAATAACAGTTAAGGTAATTGGATCTAGATTTGTCATTGCTCGTTCCATTTATACTATATCTAATGCAAAACGAATGGCCTCACAGACGCTTTTCATTTTGTGTCGAGAAAGTGAAGTTAAACGTTTACCGATTTTCATTTTTGAAACGGTTTGGATGTGGTCGAGATTAACCACGCAATCCTTCTTCATTCCGTCTTCCGCTGAAAGAAAAACTTCACTGGGAATATCACGAATAGTAGAAGTGATCGGTGCTACCGTCACTTCGCCGAGATAGTCCAAAACAGAATTTCGTGTGAGAATCAGTACAGGCCGTTTTTTATCTGGTGCTTTAAATTCATACCAGCAGATTTCACCTTGCTGCATCAATCCCCCCACTCCTGTTCGGCTTCCCAAATTGTGAACTCATTGTTAGTCCCGTTTTTTCCTGAGGGGTGCGCCACGTAGCCTTTACGGTGTTGTTCCTCCAATTTATGAATTCGATAGCGTTCCAACGCGTCTTGAAGGGCTTGCCTTGTGAAACCGGAGCGGCTTATCTTTAGTTCACGGATTACCTGATCTACTTGAGACACCAATTTTTCATCAAGTGTCATTTGAACTGTACGCATGATTTATCCATCTATTAGTGTGTTAATTTATAGCTATACTACCCCACATTAAGTTCATGCTCAATATATTTTTTTCTGTGTTTTTTGAGTTTTATTTTTATAAAAAGTAAAAAACAGGATTAAAGCGAAATAATCAAATTACCGTTCAAATCCACTTCAACCTGATTTTCCGGTTCAACAATAATAGTTGTGTCCAACTGTTCAATTACCGCGGGGCCGTTGAATTTTGCCTTTACCGGCAGTAATTCTCTTTTATAAACAGCGGTCTCTTTCCAACCTGTTTCAAACCAAACACGGCGGCTTCCTGTACGGCAGTCATCAATTTTTTCCATTTGATCTTTTGCCGACATCAAAGCCGCCAACGGCACCGGTTTGCGTCTTCCGATAACAGCAGTGTGTAAATTAACCAGCACGGCGCGGATTTCCGGAAGTTCAACACCAAAGCGTTCCCAGTATGCTTTTTCAAATGCGGACTGTAATGATTCGCGGCTGAGTCTGGTTTCCTGTACCGGAAAGTTGAGAATGTGGGTTTGTCCCTGAAACTGCATATCAACATCGTGAATGACGAGCAATTCCTCGATTTCCACACCTTCCGTTTCAATGATCGTTTTTCCTGCTTCAATTTGTCTGCAAAATATTTGCTCCACCTGATCCATTTCGACCTGTGCCAGCGGGATATTGATGGAGTTCACATAATCATGTCTCACATCGGCAACCACGCAACCGACCGCGTTTGTGATTCCAGGCCGCATCGGCACCAGAACTTTGGGAATACCCAGCTCACTTGCGAGGGCAACCGCATGTAAGGGGCCAGCTCCCCCAAAAGCAAACAGCGCAAAATCACGTGGATCATAACCTCTCGCCAGTGAAACTAAACGCAGCGCACCTGCCATATTCATGTTGGCAATTCTCACAATTGCCGCGGCGATTTCTTCCGCATCCTCCAAGCCTAACTTTGAACCGACTTCTTCAACTAAAGAATTGCGCACAGTTTCCAATGAAACCGGATTTTCAACCGCCAGCAAAGCATTCGGATTCAAACGGCCAAGCACGAGGTTTGCATCCGTAATGGTTGGTTTTTGACCGCCACGTCCATAGCAAATCGGCCCCGGTTGTGCCCCTGCGCTTTCCGGCCCAACATGCAGTAACCCCGCGTCATTGACCCAGGCAAGACTTCCACCGCCCGCACCGATGGTGTGGACATCAACCATGGGAACATGAATCGGCATCGCATATTCAATTTCAAGTTCGGAAGTAACTTGCGGAATTCCGTTTACAATTAGACCAACATCACAACTTGTTCCGCCCATATCATACGTTACAACCTTGTTAAATCCGGACTGCGAAGCAGTATATGCAGCAGCCATCACTCCCGAAGCTGGTCCGGACATTACGGTTTTAACCGCGTCTTCCGCAACTATTCTGGAAGAAACTGTACCGCCGTTTCCCTGCATGACCAGTAAATCTTTGCTGTATCCTTCCTCTTTGAGTTTTTGCTGTAGACGCTCAATATAACGATGCAATACCGGCTGAATGGCTGCGTTGATGGCTGCAGTTGTGCCGCGTTCATACTCACGAAATTCTGAAACCAAAGCACTGCCGCGGGTGACAAATGTGTTCGGCCAGATCTTTCTGGCTATTTCTTCAGTTTTGCGTTCATGAATATCATTTTTGTATGAATGTAGAAAATGAATTACCAGCGCCTCTACCCCTGATTCCAATAATTGCTCCACTGCTTTCAGGACATCTTCTTCATTCAAGTGCTCCACGATATCGCCATCGCAATCAACACGTTCTCCAACTTCAAGCCGTAATTCTCTGGGGATGATGCACTCGAAACTACCGGTCATTCCGTATGGTTTGGGGCGGGTGCGGCGTCCCAATTCCAACACATCACGAAATCCTCTGGTCGTAATTAAACCGACACGGCTGACTTTGCGTTCCAGCAAAGCATTGGTCGTCACAGTCGTACCGTGGATGACTTCATCAATATCCTCCAGCGATGCTCCGACCGATCCAAGCGCGCTCATTACACCAAAGGACTGGTTTTCAGGCGTACTTGGAACTTTGGAAATTTTAACGCTTTCTGTTTCTGTATCAAAAAGAACGAGGTCCGTAAAAGTACCACCTACATCAACACCAACGATTTGAGTCATAATGATTAAGATTAGTTGCGATTAAATAATTTATTAAAAGTAAAATAAAAGTCACTGAAGGATCAGGTTTTAAAATAAAAAAATAAGGTTTGCTTTGAAAAAAATACTTTTAACTTGATACACTTATACTGCATCATTTAGCATTCAGTTTCCAATTAAATCAAGAATAGAAATTCGTCAATTTCAAAAAAAAGTGAGATTAAAACATGTCTACAGAAACAATTCTCCAAGAAATAGCTGAATCGATGCCGCTCTCAAAAAATGAACTTGATTTGCGGGAAAACGGACAAGGATTCGGTTTGATCATTGTTGATGAAGTCAACGGCTTTGCTACAGTCGGTGCAGGAAATCTTGCGCCCCAAACTCCAAATGAACAAGTTTCAATGATGGTTGCAGAAACAGACCGATTGGCACGTGCGTTCACCAAACAGAAGATGCCTGTGCTTGCACTTCTTGACACGCATGATCCCGGAAAACCGGAACCACCTTATCCGCCACATTGCGAACGCGGAACCGGTGAGGAGGATTTAGTTCCGGAACTGAAGTGGCTGGAAAATGATCCGCAAGCGACCTTGGTTCGCAAAGACTGCATTAACGGTTTCATCGGTGCGTTTCAGCAGGATGGGACCAATGCAGTTATTGACTGGGTCATGGAAAATCAACTGACAAATGTTTTGGTAGTAGGCATCTGCACGGACATCTGTGTAATGGATTTTGTGTTGACCCTGCTTTCCGCCAGAAATCACGAGATGCTTCCAGGTTTGAAAGAAGTTCTCGTTTATGACAAGGGTTGTTCTACCTATGACCTGCCCCGTAGCGTGGTCGAGGAAATAGGACTTCCAGCCAGTGCAAGCCACCCTCAGGAAATTACCCACTACATGGGGCTCTACTTCATGGCTTCACGCGGAGCCCAACTGATAGACAGTGTTCTTGCTTGAAAAAATTGTTTTTGCTAAAATTTTTTACTAGGATTTTCGGAGAGCCTAAACATGATGACTTGAAAATATCCCCATTTGCGATATTTTAGTTTGCCAGAATAAAATTTTAATGTTAGCATAAATGGAACCCGTGAATGCACATTATTACCAAAAGAGCGCTGAAAACCTTTTACATACAGCATCCGGACGCAAAAAATCACTTGCTTCGCTGGTTCAGAATTTTGTCAAAAACAGATTATGCAAATCTCTCAGAACTTCGTTCATCTTTTTCAAACAGTGTGGATTCGGTTGGCAATAAAACGGTTTTTAACATCGGAGGGAATAAATATCGTTTAATTGCCAGCATACATTTTAATCGCAAAAAAGTTTATATCCGTCGAATTTTAACCCATTCTGAATATGACACGGGAGATTGGAAACAATGAATGTAGCACTCGCAAATTTGGAAAAACACTATCCGCCAATTACAAATTTGCTTCGAATACCGAAAAATGAGGTTGAATATCAGTGTCTTTATGATTTAATGTTGGATATAGTGGATTGTTTAGAAGATCGTGATGATCATCCTTTGGAGCCACTACTTGAAGTGATTGAACTTTTGGTCGAGAGTTATGAAGAAAGGAAAGATGCGGATTTGCTGAATTTAGCAGAACTAAGTACACCAGCAGAATGTCTGAAATTTTTGATGGAATTAAATGGACTCAAGCAGAAAGATATGATTCATGTTTTTGGTTCTCAAGGGCATGTATCGGAAATTTTGAATGCCAAGCGCTCCATTACTGCATTACAGGCAAAAGCCTTAGCAAAACAATTTCAGGCAAGTCCCGCCGTTTTCATCTAAAGTGTGGCCGCTCCCGAGTTCCTTTTACGACTACATCAATCACGGTCTAAAAATGCGGTGCGATGTCCATTCTTGTGCCAGAGTACGGGAAAGAAACTCTCATCCAGTTCCAGGCTGTTCTGCTTCTTGTAACGGCTGTAAATCGGGCTTAGATTTGTAGGATGATGGCGGCTCTCACTGTTCATGCAATGGGCAACCACAGAGCGTCTCGGGTTTTCAGTACGATTACTCCCGGATCCGTGCCATGTCCCTCCATGATGAAACACCGCATCTCCTGCATTCACTTTCAGTTTAACAACCTCATATTCGGCAACGCCCAAACTTTCTGCTGCAGAATGTAAACCTTCATGATAATCTTCCGGTGCATGAAAACCGTGCAGTTCAGAGGAAACCGGCCAGTTATGCGAACCCGTAACATATTCGATGGTTCCTCCATCAGGATGAGTGTCATCGAGCGCCATCCAGCACGTTACCATTGACGGCGGGTCAATCCACTGTTGGTATGTGTTATCCTGATGAAAACCTAAGGGTTTTGCTCCAGGTGGCTTCCAGATGACATTGTCCTGATTGATGCGTGAACCGTCCCAGTTCATCAGCAGCGCACAGTCTTTTCCTACTTCCTGACTCAACACAAGGCGGGCGATTGTACGATCCGCTTTCCAGCCGTTGCAGATTTGTCGAGTTAAACTCGGATCGCTCTTTCCGTGCTGCCAGTTCCATTCATCGGGCTGGATACCGGTTTCAAACTCTCCGCGAAACAGCGGATCAAATCTTTCACGCGCCTGCTCAACTAATGAATCCGTAACAAAATTTGGAACGACTACATAGCCCTGCTGCCTGAACTGGTCGTAATGGAATTTGTCTAGCATGAATTATAAAAATCAAATTTTGCGATTGGTAAAAACAATTAAAGCCGACTCCTGAGTGAAGTGCTCTTAAAACTAATTCGAAGTAGTAAGCGTTTGCAAGCTGCTACATCCGCACCCGTTCGCTTTTCGGATCGTAAAATGCCTTAAGAGATGGGCGAGCTTTGTAACGTTCTCCGGCGACTTCGATTTCAAAAACACTTGATTCAAGCAAATCCTTTGTCACACCGTCATCGTGTGAAACATAGCCCATTCCAAGACAACTTCCAATGGTATGACCGTACATTCCTGAAGTCAGATCGCCGACTATTCTGCCTTCAAACCAAATTGGTTCATTGTGATAAAGCAGCGGTTCCGGATTTTCGAGTGCAAACTGCACCAGACGTTTTTTCAAAACTCCGCTTTTTGTTTTTGACACTTCATCTTTTTGACGCAACAGCGCGTCACGTCCAATGAAACCTCCGGGTTTATCAAACTTTACCGCAAATCCAAGTCCGGCCTCCAGTGGTGTGTCTTCGTCCGTAATGTCGTGTCCCCAGTGCCGGAAGGCTTTTTCCAAACGCAGCGAATTGAGGGCGTGCATTCCACCCAGCTGCAAACCGTGCTCGCTTCCGGCTGCAACAATTTTATCAAAAATATCCTGGGCAAATTCCGTCTCCACATAAATTTCCCAGCCCAATTCTCCGACATAAGTCATGCGCAAAGCGAGGGCGTTGCCGTAGCCGATTTCGATTTCCTGCGCGCTGCCGAATGGAAACGCTTCATTCGACAAATCTGCCGGAGTAAGTTTGGCCAGCAAATTACGTGATTCCGGACCCATAACACTCAGCACGGTATATCCGGAAGTTACGTCTGTGACGGTCACGTGAGCTTCTTCCGGAATGTTTTTTCGCAGCCAGGCCATGTCACGGATTTGACTCGCGCCTGCCGTGATGACCAAAAATGCATCTTCACGCAACCGAGTCACCGTCAAATCGGATTCGAAGCCTCCTCGTTCGTTAAGCCACGCAGTATAAACCGCTTTTCCGGAAGGTACGGCAATATCGTTTGCACAAATACGGTTCAGTACTTTTTCCGCATCACGCCCCTGCACCATGAATTTCGCAAATGATGACATATCAAACAGCGCCACTTTTTCCCGTGCCGCATGATGTTCGGCGGCGGACGCATCGAACCAGTTTTGACGTGCGAAGCTGTATTCGTAACGCGCTTCCATGCCTTCCGGAGCAAACCAGTTGGGGCGTTCCCATCCGCACATTTCGCCAAAACACGCACCGGCTTTTTCCAGACGATCATGCAGCGCGGATTTGCGCACACCCCGGCTGGTTTCCGGCTGTTGAAAAGGCCAGTGCATGGCGTAAAGCAAACCCAAAGTTTCTTCGGTACGCTCCTTCAAATAGCTCGCGTTGATCTGAAACGGATGAAAACGGCGGATGTCAACGTCCCATAAATCCAGCGGAGGATGTCCGTTTACGATCCACTCGGAAAGAGCTTTTCCTGCACCGCCCGCAGATTGGATACCAATTGAGTTAAATCCTGCGGCAACATAGAAATTTTTCAGTTCCGGAGCTTCACCCAAAATGTAGCGGTCGTCTGGAGTAAAACTTTCCGGGCCGTTGAAGAAAGTCTGAATTCCGGCATCTTCCAATTTCGGAATACGGTGAATCGCATTCAACATTGCCGGTTCAAAATGATCCCAGTCTTCCGGAAATTGGCCAAAGGAAAAATCTTCCGGAATTGTTTCTAAGGGACGCGGTTTAGACTTCGGTTCAAAACAGCCGACGAGCATTTTACCTGCGTCTTCCTTGGCATAAATCCAGTTGCTCGGATCACGCAAAACAGGAAGAGTCGGCGGCAAACCGATGTCATCTGTGACAATATAAAAATGCTCTGCCGCATGCAGCGGCAAATGCGCTCCAGCCATCAATCCAACTTGTCGTCCCCAAAGTCCGGCGCAGTTAACGACGATTTCCGCAGAAATAATTTGGGATTCCGATTCTTCGTTTTCTCCGGAACCTAGAATTGAAGACACCACTTTAACTCCGGAAACCTGTCTCGCACCGGACGTTCCGACATTTTTCGTTTCGATTCCAATAACTTTTACATTTTCAAATATTTTCGCACCGCGCATTTTAGCGCCTTTTGCCATGGCCTGTGTCACATCGATCGGATTCGTCTGGCCGTCTTTTGGTAAAAATACTGCGCCAACTAGGTCGTCAATGTTCAGGAGCGGATACAACTCCCTTGCTTCACGCGGCGAAATCACTTCCACTTCGAGGCCAAAACATTTTGCCATCGACGCACCGCGTTTGAGTTCCTCAAAACGTCCTGCATCCGGAGCAACTGTTATTGAACCATTTTGTTTGAAACCGGTCGCCTGTCCTGTTTCCTCCTCCAAAGTCGCATAAAGTTCGCTCGTGTATTGCGCCATTTTCGTCATATTTTTTGTCGCCCGTAATTGCCCCACGAGTCCGGCGGCATGCCATGTTGTGCCGCAGGTCAATTCCTTACGTTCCAGCAAAACGACATCTGTCCAGCCGAGTTTTGTTAAATGATATGCCACACTGCAGCCGATTACGCCGCCGCCGATGATCACTACCTGGGCTTGCTTTACTAAAGTTTTCATAGAGTTTTTCGAGAATTAAATGGAATTGATTGCGTCTTTGATGAATTGCAAAAGAATTAGTTTTACATCTTTGAGAATGCAGGGTCAACCACATTATTGACATAAATGAAAAAGTTTCTTGCAGCTGAATACTTTGTTTGATTGTACGCCTAATTCTGTCTTGTTGCTCCAAAATAATCCTGCCATAATAAGCAGCATTAAAATAACTCTGAGCAGAACCACGCCTCTCCAGTTCAAAGCATCAAATTCTACTAAATGTCCCAGGAAAAAGCAGATCAAATTGTCATCATTGGTGCAGCAGAGCACAACCTTAAAAATGTCAGTCTCAAGATTCCACGTGACACACTGACTGTTTTTACCGGCGTCAGCGGTTCCGGAAAATCATCGCTGGCATTTGATACTATTTTCAAAGAAGGACAACGACGTTTTGTTGAATCACTTTCGGCATATGCGCGCCAATTCCTCGGACAATCAGACAAACCCAAAGTTGAGCATATTGAAGGACTAAGTCCGACTATTTCCGTAGATCAAAAAACCGTCAACCGAAATCCGCGCTCAACCGTCGGCACAATCACGGAAATTTACGACCATTACCGACTCCTTTTCGCTCGTCTGGGCAAACCGCATTGTCCGGAATGCGGAACACGTATCACCTCACAGACTCCGGAACAAATCACAGATTACGCATACGTGGATGCGCTGAACGAGCAGTGTTTGATTCTTGCGCCAATGGTGCGGGAGCGTAAAGGTGAGTACCGTAAAGAACTCGAAGAATGGGCTTCAGAGGGTTACGTGAGGGCCAGAATCGACGGTGAAGTCCGCAGACTTGATGAAGATATTAAACTCGCCCGTTACGAAAAACATACCATTGAATTAGTACTGGATCGGCTGATAATAACTCCTCAAGAAAAAAGCAGATTCACGGAAGGTATTGAAAAAGCACTCCTGCTCGGAAATGGCCTCGCGATTTTACATTACGCAAAAACAAATTCCGAAAATGATACAGAAAATCAACTTGAACAAAGTCCGCAAAAAGATCATTTGTTCAGTCAGTTGATGGCATGTCCAAGTTGCCAGATTGCCTTACCGGAAATGGAGCCGCGTTTATTTTCATTTAATGCGCCGCAGGGAGCATGTCCAACCTGCAACGGTATCGGTCACACCAGTACTTTTACCGAAGAAAAACTTTGTGATGCTGAACTTTCTATTAGTGACGGTGCAATCAAATGCTTTACTGAAAAGGGGAATTTACTCTATACCAAAATCGATCAGAGGCATGTCAATAGTTTGCTGAAATATTTTGAAATCAACGACAAGACTTTGTGGAAGGACTTATCCGTGGAGCAGCGTCAATTGATTTTGTACGGCAACACAAAAATGAAAATCGGTGTCTCAAATGTTTTTCGCTTTCCGGCACAATTTCTCAAGAAACTCGAAAAACAGCAATGGGCCGGTTTTATTCCAATTTTGCAGTTCGTTTATCGTTTCGTCAAAGGGCCGCTTGAAAAATTTCAGCATACCGCCGTCTGTCCGGACTGCGCTGGTAAACGTCTCAACAAAATGGCTCTTGCGGTGCGTTTGCATGGACACAATATCTATACTCTCGCCAATGAAACAATAGAAGCCTCTGTCGGCTTTTTTGAAAATTTAAAACTCACTGAAAATGAGAAAAAAATCGGACGTGATATTTTCCGTGAAATTCGAGATCGTCTCATTTTTTTAAATGATGTCGGCGTAGGTTACCTTAGTCTTGACCGTTCAGCGGCAACTTTGTCCGGAGGAGAAGGACAGCGTATTCGGCTTGCGTCACAACTTGGTTCCGGCCTGCAGGGTGTGCTTTATGTGCTCGATGAGCCTTCAATCGGGTTGCACCAGAGCGACAACAAAAAACTGATCCGTACTTTAAAAAAATTACGTGACCGCGGAAACACCGTTTTGGTGGTTGAGCATGACAAAGAAACCATCGAATCTGCGGATCATTTAGTTGACATCGGCCCAGTTGCCGGACAGGACGGCGGACATATCACAGCCCAAGGTTCATTAAAAAATATAATAGATGCACCGGAATCCGTCACCGGACAATTCCTTTCGGGCTTAGAGCAAATCAGCATTCCGGAAAAACGTCGTTTGCCTTCCGGAAATAAAATAACAATTACAGGTGCGAATTTCAACAATCTAAACAATATAAACTGTGAAATACCACTTGGAATTTTTGTCGCGGTGGCAGGAGTTTCCGGTTCCGGAAAATCATCTTTGATTGACGGCATTCTCAAAAAAGCTTTGATCTGCCATTTAAATCCAAACAGCAAAGAAATTCCCGGACCACACAAAAAGCTTTCCGGACTCGAAAATGTGGATCGCGTGATTAAAATTGATCAAGCTCCAATCGGCCGCACACCCCGCAGCAATCCCGCGACTTACACCAAAGTTCTTGATCCGATCCGCGATTTGTTTGCGCTGATGCCTGAAGCAAAAGCGCGTGGTTACAAAAAAGGGCGTTTCTCATTCAATGTCAAAGGCGGACGCTGCGAGGATTGTCAGGGAGCCGGTTTAAAAACGATTGAAATGCAGTTCCTGAGCGATGTGCAAATTCCCTGTGACACATGCCGCGGTAAACGTTTCAATACGGAAACTCTGCAAATATTCTATAAAAACCGTACTATTCACGAAGTTCTCGAAATGACGGTTAAGGAGGCAGAAAATTTCTTTTCCGCATTACCAAAAATTAACCTGATTCTACAAACTCTGCTCGACGTTGGTCTAGGTTACGTGAAACTTGGACAGCCCTCCACAACTCTTTCCGGAGGAGAAGCACAGCGTGTCAAGCTTGCCTCAGAGTTGAGAAAAACGGCGACAGGAAATACTTTTTACATTCTGGATGAACCCACAACCGGTTTGCATTTTAAGGATATTCGTTTGTTGCTCGCTTGTCTTAATCGTCTGGTTGACCAAGGCAACACCGTTTTAGTGATTGAACATAATTTGGATGTACTGAAAGTTGCCGATCACCTGATTGAGCTTGGACCGGGCGGCGGAAAATACGGTGGTGAGGTTGTTTGCGTGGGTACTCCTGAAGAATTGGCGGAGCAGGGAACTCTAACCGGAAAGTTTTTGAAAACTGTTTTGGAAAAAGGAGCAGAGAAAAACAGTTTCAAAGTTTCAGAGTTTCAGAGTTTCAGAGAAGAGGAAGAACAAAAAAAGTTCAAAGTTTCAGAGTTAAATAGTCCGAAAGAAATTAAGAGTGAAAAAGTTGAGGAGAATGCTGCCGCTTTCGAAAGTTTGGGAAAATCAGCAAATCACTCTCGTGACATAATTATCAAAGGTGCGTCAAAGAATAATTTACGTAACATTGATGTGCGCATTCCAAATAATAAAATGACAGTCATTACAGGTGTTTCTGGTTCAGGCAAAACAAGTTTGGCTTTTGATACAATTTTCGCGGAAGGACAGGCACGTTATTTGGAATCGCTTTCAACTTACGCACGTCGTTTTTTGGGACGTATGGACAAGGCACCGGTTGATTCGATTGATGGGCTTTCTCCGGCAATCGCAATCAACCAGAAAGCCACCGGACGCAATCCTCGTTCGACAGTTGCGACCACAACCGAAATCTATGATTATTTGCGATTACTGTTTGCGCGTATCGGCAAAGCACATTGTCCGACAACCGGAAAACCTCTGATCGGTTACAGCCCAACCCGTGCCGCAACTTATTGCGCTGAAAATTATGCAGGACAGCGCCTTGAATTACTTGCTCCGCTATTTTTGCCGGGATCAAGGAAAATACTCCTGCTCGATCATCCAAAACATTTGCCGAATGTGATCGACTCGTTGGAGCAGGAAGGTTTTGTGCGACTTTATATAAATGGAAAACTCATCCGTTTGGATGAGTGGAAAGAAGAATCTGCTAATTTTAAACTCAACAATAATACCACAATTGATTTGGTAATTGATCGTGTTCGTGTAAATCCGGATGAGCAAAAACGATTGGCGGAAGCAATTGAAAACGCTTTTCAACGTGGACATGGTTTGCTGAAAATTTGTTTAACAGATCAAGCCGGCAAAACTAAATTCTTGTCCGAAACTCCGGCAAATGTTGAGAATGATTTCAGGCTCTCTTTTTTTCAGCAAGAGGAGCTTTCACCACGCATGTTTTCTTTTAATTCGCATGTAGGAGCGTGTCCGACTTGTGATGGTTTGGGTGAATCAGTTCGCCTCCACGATCCCAAATGTGTGGATTGTGGTGGAGAAAGATTGAAGGCGGAATACCGTGCGGTGACGATAAATGAGAGAAACATCAGCCATTTTTGTCAACTGACCATTCCGGATGCACGACGCGAAATTGAAAACTGGAAACTCACTGAAAATCAACGCACTGTTGCCGAACAAGCACTGGGAGAAATTTTGACCCGTCTAAAATTTTTGGAAAATGTAGGGCTGGATTATTTAACATTGGATCAAAAAGCATCCACACTTTCCGGAGGCGAAGCGCAGCGTATCCGGCTTGCCTCGCAAATTGGATCGGGACTTGTGGGTGTGATGTACATTTTAGATGAGCCGACCATTGGGTTGCATCCGCGTGATACTGACCGGCTTATCCGTACATTGAAGCAATTGCGTGATCGCGGAAACAGCGTTATTTTGGTGGAGCATGACTTGGATACAATCCGGCAAGCTGACCACTTGATTGATATTGGACCAGGTGCAGGACACCATGGAGGAAACGTTTCCGCAAGTGGAAGCCCGCACGAAATTTCCGCTAAAAACGAAACTCTGACTGCGCAATACTTGAGCGGTAAAAAATCGATCCCGATTCCGGAAAGTTGCCGGCCCATGAATCCGGAGCATGTGCTTGCTGTTTCCGGTGCAGCCGCAAATAATTTAAAAAAACTTGATGTCAATTTTCCACTGGGAATTTTTACCGTCGTGACCGGCGTTTCCGGTTCCGGAAAATCGTCGTTGGTTGTTGATGTTTTACAAAGAGTGCTGGAAAAAGAATTAAATGGAAAACAGCTCAAACCAGGGTTGCACAAAAACGTTTCCGGAATTGAGCAACTTGAATGCGTAATGGTGATTAACCAGGAGGCAATCGGCCGTACTCCTCGTTCAAACCCTGCAACTTATTCCAAAGTAATGGAGTCATTCCGTGACTTATTTGCATCAATGCCGGAGGCCAAACAACGTGGATTTGCCAAACGTCGCTTTTCATTTAACGCCAAAGAAGGGCGTTGTCATGCTTGCGATGGACATGGATTTCATTTAATTGAAATGCACTTTTTGTCGGATGTCTGGGTTAAGTGCGACCAGTGCAAAGGCAAGCGCTACAATCGGGAAACTCTGGCAATTAAATATAAAGGTCACACAATCGCAGACGTACTTGAAATGGAAATAGGCGATGCGGTTCAAGTTTTTGAGGCGCAGCCGCGTATCAAACGTATCCTCAAAACACTAGACGAAGTTGGTCTGGGTTACATGAAATTAGGACAAGCCGGAAACACACTTTCCGGAGGCGAAGCACAGCGTTTAAAATTAGCTGCGGAACTTGCGCGTCGTTCACGCGGGCCAACTCTCTATATTCTGGATGAACCAACTACAGGACTACACGTAGACGACGTGGCAAGATTGCTCAAAGTGTTGCACCGCCTGGTGGATGAAGGTCATTCTGTGCTGGTCATCGAACACAATTTAGAAGTGATCAAAACCGCAGATTGGTTGATTGACCTCGGTCCGGAAGGCGGAGACAAAGGCGGTAAATTGGTCTTTGAAGGTACTCCGCAAAACTGCGTCCTGCATTCGACAAGTTATACGGGAAAGTTTTTGGAATCGTGTTTTCAAAACTTTGCGCCTACTATAGCATGAGGCGAGGACTCAGCAAAATAACTATACTACTATCGCAGCTACAAAAGTTAAAACATGAACTTTGAATCCATCAACTACGAATTAACAATTTATTCCATTCTCTGCGTATTGCTTGGAATTCTGATTTGCTGGTTTTACATGAAGAAATCGGTCTTGGCTCAATTATCAGAAAACAAAAGCGTTCAGGAATCATTAAATAATCTACTACAAAGATATGAAGGCCTGCAGTTGGAAAAAATCGAAATTGACAAACAATTCGCTGTTCTGCGGCAGGATGCAAACAAAATCCCTGAACTGGAAGAAAATCTTGATTTGCAGCAAAAACAATTTTCCGCGCTGCAAGTACTGAATGCCACTTTGGAAGAAAGACTTGAGTCAAAGGAAAATGAATCAAGAGAAAAATTAAAATTTTTGGAAGAAGCAAAAAAGCTGATGGGTACCGAGTTTGAAAACCTCTCAACCAAAATTTTTGAAACAAAAGCAAAACAATTTACTGAAGTAAATAAAAACAGTATCCAGAATCTGTTAAATCCGATTCAGACAAAAATGAAGGAATTTCAGGAAAAAGTTGAAAAGTTCCATCTTGAAGATGTGAGCGGACGCGCCTCGATAAAAGCAGAATTTGAACACTTTAAGGAAGTCAGCACAAGTTTAAGCCAGGATGCGCAAAATCTCACCACCGCACTTACGGGTGACTCAAAACAACAGGGTGATTGGGGAGAAATGATTCTGGAGAAATGCCTGCAGAACGCGGGATTGATTGAGGGTGAGCACTATCAAAAACAAACCCAAATTAAAAACGATGAGGGCACACACCAGCGTCCAGATTTTATCATCAATCTGCCGAATGAGCGTATCTTGATTGCGGATTCAAAGGTTTCGCTGAAAGCATACAACAGTTATATGTCTGAAGAGGATGAAGAAAAACGCAAAGCCTACGCCAAAAAACATCTTCAGTCCGTGCGTAATCACATTCAGGGATTGTCTTCAAAAAGTTATCAGGAGGGATTCAAAGAATACGGTTCACCGGACTATGTACTCATGTTCATGCAGATCGAATCCGCCTACTCACTCGCACAGAAACTTGACTCCGGTTTGACTGCTGACGCGTTTAACAAAAATATCATTATTGTCACTCCTGCCAGTTTGATGATGGTGGTCGGGATTGTAAATCAGCTCTGGAGACAGGAAAAGCAAGTTCAAAATGTAAAAGAAATTTTTGAACGTGGCGCTAAACTATATGAAAAAATCAATGGTTTCCTGAAAGATTTTGTCAAGATTGGTGATAAACTTAGTGATGCAAATAAGTCTTATGATAATGCGTATAATAAACTGAGTGAAGGCAGAGGTAGTATGGTGAGTCAGGCTCAAATGCTGAAGAAATTAGGCTTAAAAACTACCAAGTCAATTCCCAGAGAATTCAAAAAGGCCATTGAGGATTCCTCCGAAAAACAGTCATAAACCGCATTTTCACGCAGGCTAAGAGAAATCCGTTCCGAAGTAATTGAACCGCAATTCACGCTTTAAGCTTGAAAAAAACTGCTGATTCCCATTGTGTTCCCACTTTGTTTACCCACTGACACGTCTCTAACTGTAAGATTGTCACCCTATTTTCGACAAAATAAACATTGTCATTTTAAAAAAAGTAGTATATTTTTGTTTTTTTATTGACAATTTTTAATATATAGAACATAATTCCAATATATCAAACACTGAAGAGTTTTTCGCCACCATATTTAGATGCCGACACAAGCTCACAAAATTGGACAAATGCATGATTTGGAAATCTTAAATTTAATCCCGTCGCTAATTTCGTAAACACAGAATATAGACAAAAAGAGGTTTTATGAATAGTTGGAAAGAACAATTGTCATCGCAAATCCCCCAAGACTGGGGTAAAGAAATTGATATTTTTGAAACACAAATTGAGTTGCGTAAACGAGGTAAGCTTGACGAAAAGATTTTCGCCGAAACGCGTTTGCGGCGTGGTGTCTATGGACAACGCTACGACAACGGACAGCGACACGATGGTGAGCAAACGCAAAAACTCGCTTATCCTTCAGGTTTACTCAAAGGGCCCGAAACCGTTTGGGACGCACCTGGAATGCTCCGGATTAAAATTCCTTTTGGCGGAGTAACTCCGGATCAACTGGACGTTTTAGCGGAAGTCGCTGAGGAATATTCCAACGGAATCCTGCATGTGACCACTCGGCAGGATTTTCAGTATCATTATATTCACATTGAAGACACGCCGGACATCATGCGCCGTTTGGCTGCAGCTGGTATCACAACTCGGGAAGCATGCGGAAACAGTGTGCGCAACTTGACTGCTTGCCCAAAGGCAGGAGTTTGTTCCGGAGAAGAATTTGATGTGACTCCGTATGCCCGCGCACTGACTGATTTTTTGTTGGGACATCCCGACTGTCAGGACTTTGGACGCAAGGTGAAAATCGCTTTTTCCGGATGTCAGGGCGAAGCGTGCGGATTGGTAATGATGCACGACATCGGAGCACTCGCGGTTAAAAAAACTCGTCGCGGAAAGGATGTTCATGGCTTTGCACTGTACGTCGGCGGCGGACTGGGTACGGTTCCTTATCAAGCAAAACTGTTTGACGCTTTTTTACCGCCGGAAGAATTGTTACCGATTTCTCAGGCCATCGCACGAGTCTTCGGTCGTCTGGGTGAAAAAAAGAACCGCGCCCAGGCACGGCTGAAATTTTTGGTCGTCAAACTCGGAATTGAGGAATTTCGACGTCTTGTTTGGGAGGAGCGTCAAATTTTACCGGATGATCCACACTGGACTTCTTATCTCGATCATTTGCCGGCTTATGGTGAAACGCCTTTGAAACCACCTTCGCCGCTTTCCGCAGAAAAAACTCTTCCGGAAGGGTTTGCTGAATGGCAGCGTTCCAACGTCAAAGCTCAGAAGCAAACTGGTTACGCGATAGCAACTGTGGCTCTGCCACTGGGCGATCTCAGCAGTGATCAAACTCGCAAACTGGCTGATGTTGCCCGCCGTTATATCGGTGACAACATCCGAACAACAGTCGAACAAAATTTCGTTTTCCGCTGGGTAAGTGAGGAGGATCTTCCGGATTTGTATGAGGATTTGCTGGAAATCGGCTTGGGTGATTCCGGAGCAAATACAATTGTTGATGTAACTGCCTGTCCCGGAACCGATACCTGTAAACTCGGAATTTCTGCAAGTCGAGGCTTAGCCGAAGAATTACGTAACCGCCTCGCGGCAAAATCTTTTGAAATGGACGAAGCCGTGCGAAGTTTGCGAATAAAAGTCAGCGGCTGTTTCAACTCTTGCGGACAACATCATGTGGCGGACATTGGATTTTTCGGTAACAGCCGCACTCTGAACGGTTACAAAGTGCCTCATTTTCAGGTCATCCTGGGAGGACAATGGGCAGAAAACGCAGGATCATTTGGAATGACAATCGGCGCGATTCCTTCCAGACGTATTCCGGAAGTAGTGGACCGTATAACGGATCACTTTGTTCTCGTCCGCAATCAAGGAGAAAATTTTTGTGATTTTGTTGCACGAATTGGTAAAAAAGAATTGCGCTCACTGATTGAAAACTTGATGAAAAACGCACCGTCTTTTGAGGATAATCCGGATTTCTATCATGATTGGGGCGATCCTCGGGAATTTACGATGTTGGACCGCGGAATCGGAGAATGTGCCGGAGAAGTGATTTCAGCTTCGCAATTCGATTTGGCGGATGCGGAGAGGGAAGTCTTTGATGCGCAATTGGAATTGGAGAAGGAAAATTACGCTGAAGCAGACGCACTGGCTTATCAAAGTATGGTTGGCGCCTCACGCGCGCTGGTTAAACAACAGTATTTTGATGTTCCTGAACCACCTGACATTGTGGTTGAAGAATTTACTCAGCGCTTTCTGGATACCGAATTGTTTTATGACAAATACGCGAAGGGTAAATTTGCGCGCTACCTTTTACAGCGGCATCAACAAGGACCAGTTAACGCAGACGCCGATTCAGTACACCAGTTGATAGATCAAGCGCAGTTGTTTATAGACGCGGCACATGCTTGTTACGCCCGATGCGCTGTAGAATAACTTTATGATAATTTTTTTGCCAACAAGATCACCAGACACAAACGAAAAGCGAAAACTTTTCTTCCTTATTCTTTGCGATCTGGTGCTTAAACAAACATCACTTTATGGAGTATTTTATGGAACTGCAACGTCTCAGCGTTAAATTAGTTGCGGAATCGACGACTGTCAAACCACTGGAATTAGTACCTGTCTTTCACGCATGGATTCGCAACCAAAAATTGAAAGACCATTTAATGATTGATGTGGCCGACTATAACCATGTTCCAGAAGGTCCCGGAACTTTGTTGGTGACTTATGAAGGAAATTATTCCCTGGCACAAGAGGATGGTAAAATAGCTCTGCTATATCAGCGCAAACGATTATTAGCAGGAACACTTACAGAACGCTTGAATACAGCATTGAAGGCGGTTTTGACTGCTTCAGAATTATTGGAGCAGGAAGATGAATTCCGGGATCGACTAAGTTTTGACCGAAACCGTTTTTGGGTAATTTCAAATGACCGTCTGAGTTTGCCGAATACTGAGCAATCGTTTGAGGAACTCAGTCCAGCATTATCCGAGATTGCAACAGAATTTTTTGGTCATGACAATTTCATTCTCAGCCGTCAAGGCGGAGAGAAAGAACGGTTGAGTGTCTTAGTTGAGTCTTCTGTTTTGAATTAACTTCTGCATCATTATTTTTGGAAGTCTCGCAAAAAATAGCACGTCTAGATTGCTCTGCTCAATATCAGCGGCATACTTGAAAACTCACAAATTTCAGGTTTGTCGTTCTGCTTAAACCTTTTCCTCCGGACATTCCGGAGGAGTGGTACTTAACTCCAAAAATTCCGCTTCGCTTCAAATCACCTCACTAGACGAACCATTCAACAAGTCGTTGCGGTCTTGAGTTCCAACAAAAAATCCGAGATGGAAACCGCATCTTTCCGGAATTATTTCCATAATTGCCCGAAAATCTCCAACGTCTCCTAAGAACGCCGCCGTGGATCAAATGCAGAATTAGCTCTTGCGTTTGAAAGACAATACGTTCATGCTTCATGTTGCGGAAAGCAAATTTATCTGTTTCTTTTGCTATTAAGTCATACACTTCCAACGAAGAGGCCGTGATGCACATTTTATTTATTGCTCCCAGTTTTCCAAAATATCAACCACAATTTGTCCGTGCGCTTGCCTCAGTCGGCGCGAAAGTAACAGGAATCGGCGAGGGACCTGTCGATTCACTGACAGATGAACTCAAACACTGGTTGGATGATTACGAGCAAGTCTCTTCCGTTTGTAATGAACAGGAAATGGTCGATACGGTACGCCGTATTCAGCAGCGAGGCTGGGTCGATCGTTTGGAAGCGACCATTGAAGCACACGTCATGGCGGCCGCACGAGTCCGGGAGGAGTGTGGAATTCCTGGCTTAACAACAAAGCAGGCATGGCTCTGCAGGGATAAGTCAACAATGAAAGAATTTGCTCGTGAACATGGTATTCCCTGCGCACAATCCATTGCGGCATCATCTGTGGAAGAGGTGGTCAATTTTGGAAAAAAGGTTGGCTATCCAATCATCCTAAAACCCCGTGACGGCGCAGGCGCATCTGCGACATGGCGTGTAGACAAGGAAAGAGATCTGGAACACGCCATGCACGACACTGGCGTCATTCATGGGCATTCAATTGCAGTGGAGGAATTTATCGAAGGTCATGAGGGGTTTTATGATACGATGATTGCGGGGGGGAATATTTCTCACGAGTTCATCAGTCATTACTATCCAAACGTATTGGAGGCCATGCGCACCCGCTGGATTTCACCGGTCATTATTCACACAAATCGTATGGATGCGCCAGGATATCAGGAAGTAAAAGATCTTGGCCGACACATGATCCGCAAAATGGAACTCGACACAGCGCCGACTCACATGGAATGGTTTTTTGGAGAAAAAGGCCTTAAATTTTCTGAAATCGGAGCGCGTCCTCCTGGAGTAGGACACTGGGATATTTACTGTGCAGCCAACGATATTGACCTCTATCAGGAATGGGCTTCAGCAGTTGTTCACGGAAGTTGTCCTGGCACACTATCCCGGAACTATTCGGCGGCTATTATCAATCTGCGTCCAACACAAGACGGTCACATTCAACGTTATGAAGGCTTTGATCGTATCCAGGAAAAATATGGTGAATGGATTTTCAAATGTCACTTACCTCCTCCTGGAAGCCCCACCCAACCTGTGGGAGAAGGATACATGGCTAATGCTTGGATACAAATAAAATTTCCGGATTATGACGGTCTGAGGGAAATTTTGGAAGACATCGGCCAGACTTTGAAAGTGATTGCCACGTAATAATTACTCCTCCGCTAGAACAGCAAACGTCGTCGACTGTCCTTCCTTTTTTTATCATCACACAAATTGATTTAAAAAAAATCACTTTTTTAGCTGGATTTTCAAAAAATTTCTATAAAACTGCTGGTGATTTTGTCTGTAATTTTGCTATAGTAAGTACATTTTAAGCTGAAAAGCAAAACGAGCTTTTAAAAATAAAGAATTAATAACGAAAGGATGCTTAGTGACAATTCAGGGAACAGAGGGCCTTCCGCGAGGTTATATAATACCAATAGGCGGCGCGGAGGAAAAAATTAAAAAACCCTTGATTTTACAAAAATTTGCTGAGCTATGCGGAGGTAAAAACGCACGTCTGGCCATCATTCCTACAGCATCCAAACTCAAAGCAACCAGTCAGCACTACATCGATATTTTCCGTGATATCGGTGTAGATCATTGTATAGGACTGCCGATTGAAGAACGTGCTGACAGCGAGAGGGAAGACTACCTGCGTGAAATAAAGGAAGCGAGCGGTATTTTTATTACCGGAGGACATCAGTTACGTCTTTCCACTATTATGGGAGGCACTTCATTAGCCCAGATGATAAGACGTAGAAACGCGGACGGAGTACATTTTGCCGGAACCTCCGCGGGTGCGGCTTTTATTCCGGAACACATGATCTCAGGCGGAAGAAGTACTCCTACTCCGCGCGAAGGAGGAGTCACTTTTGCTCCCGGACTTGGTCTGACAAATCGGATTGTGGTTGATCAGCATTTCCGGCAACGAGACCGATTGGGGCGTCTTTTGTCTGCCGTGGCTTACAACCCTTTTGCTTCCGGAATCGGCATTGATGAAAACACCGCAGCATTTATTGATCCGGATGGAATACTCGAGGTGGTCGGTACCGGAGCAATTACCATTGTTGATCCCAGTGAGTTGTCTCATTCTTCAATGGGCTCCAAAAGTAGAGGAACTCCTATCAATTTGACAAATTTAAGATTGCATATATTAACTGTTGGCGCAAAATACGACATTAACTCCAGACAGGTTTTTCTGAAATAACATTGTTGGTCCAGTAAAATAAACTCAGTAGAACTGAAGACACATAAAATGATCCGCTATAAATAGTTCTCATTGTTCAGGGATATTCTATGTTATTATTTTTTCATGTTAGTTGTGTTATTTTGCAGGATCATCTTTTCGGTCACACTTTTTCCTTTAGCTGAATGAGGTCACATGAAAATCATTTCCACCAATGTTTATCAAGGTCCTAACCTTTTTGCGCATTTTCCGGTAATAAGGCATGTTCTGGATTTAGGAGTACTTGAAGAATGGCCCTCCGCAAAAATTGGACAGGAATTTGTTGATCAACTTGTTGAGGCTCTTCCCGGACTGGACGAACACGGATGCTCATACCGTGAACCTGGAGGTTTCATACGCCGGATGCGTGAAGACGATGGAACCTGGATGGGACACGTCATGGAACACGCGGCCATTGAACTGCAATGTATCGCCGGTTCAGATGTGACTTTTGGACGGACTCGTTCCACCGGAACACTCGGAGAGTACAACATGGTGTTCCAGTACATGCAGCGGGACGTCGGACTAAAAGCCGGAGAACTTGCACTTACACTGCTGTTGCATCTGCTCCCGGATTCGATCAAGAAACAAATTGAAATACTCCCCCCAGCTGATTTTAATTTTGAAAAGGAACGGGATGCCTTCATCAGCTTTTCGCAACGTCACGAATTTGGTCCCAGCACAGCCTCTCTGGTCAATGCTGCCAAAGAGAGGAACATTCCTTTTCTGCGACTGAACCGCTATAGTCTGGTGCAGTTTGGTCATGGGAAATATCAACGCAGGATTCAGGCCACTATCACCAGTGAAACAAGGCAAATTGCTGTCGGCATTGCCGGCGACAAAGAGGAAACCCACAAAATCCTCTATGATCTTGGCCTCCCAACTACTACCCAACGTATTGCTTATAGTGAAGAAGAAGCGATCCAGCAAGCACGAAAAATAGGATTCCCAGTAGTATTAAAACCACTGGACGGCAACCATGGACGAGGCGTTTCGATCAACCTCACTTCAGATGAGCAAGTCATTGTCGCCTTCAAGGAAGCTCAGTCTCAAAGCACCAACAGGGCAACTATTGTTGAAAATTACGTTACAGGTCTCGACCATCGAATGTTGGTAGTAAATGGAGAACTGGTCGCGGTTTCCAAGCGTGTTCCCGGACATGTTGTTGGAGACGGAACTAGCACGATTGAGGAACTAGTTGAAATAGTCAACAGTGATCCACGTCGCGGAATTGGTCATGAAAAAGTGCTTACACGCCTGAAATTTGATGAACAAGCAGAACGTCTACTAAGTGAAGCAGAGAAAAACCATGAAACTGTTTTAGCAAAGGATGAAATTTTTTATCTGTGTGCAGCAGGAAATCTCTCGATGGGAGGAACTGCGATTGACATGACTGATGTGGTTCATCCCGATAATCGTGAAATGGCAGTACGAGCTATCAAGTCGATTGGTTTGGATGTAGGCGGAGTCGATTTTTTGACAGACGACATCACACAATCCTACAAGGATATCGGCGGAGCAATTGTTGAAGTTAACGCCGCTCCAGGATTCAGGATGCACGTGGCTCCAAGCGAAGGGAAACCACGTGACGTAGCGGCCGCAGTTATGGATATGCTTTTTCCACCTGGGACTCCGAGTCAAATTCCCATCGCCGGTATTACCGGAACAAACGGGAAAACGACAACTTCGCGTATGCTGTCACATATCCTGAAAACCAGTGGACATATTGTCGGCATGACCTCCACGGACGGAGTTTATATTGACGGCCACCTAACTGTAAAAGGAGACATGACAGGACCTGTTTCCGCACAAATGGTTCTCCGTGATCCTTCCGTAGATATAGCAGTGATGGAGGTCGCACGCGGAGGAATGCTCCGGACAGGAGTTGGATTTCGCAACTGTGATGTGGCCGCTTGCCTAAATGTCTCAGGCGATCATCTCGGACTCAGTGGGATTGAAACGGTGGAGCAACTTGCAAGGGTCAAACGTATTCTTATTGAAATTGCGACCGATACGGCAGTTCTCAACGCAGACGATAACCTTTGCCTCGAAATGGCAAATCACACAAAAGCAGAAAATATTTGCTACATCACACTTGCAGACAATCATCCTCTTGTACGTGAACACATTCGTGCTGAAGGTCGGGCGGTTGTACTCGAAAAAGGTCTCAATGGTGACATGATCACCATGTATGACAAGGGTTCACATATTCCTCTTCTCTGGACTCACTTGATTCCAGCTACTCTGGAAGGCAAAGCTGTGCACAACGTACAAAACGCGATGTTTGCCGCTGCTCTGGCTTTTAGTATGGGGAAGCCACTTGATGATATCCGTCATGGACTGCGCACATTTAACACGACCTTCTTCCAGACTCCGGGGCGCATGAATATCTTTGATGAACATCCCTTCAAAGTCATTCTGGATTATGCCCACAACGCGGCTGCCTTTAAGGGAATGTGTCATCTCGTCTCTCGTCTGGAAACTCAAGGAAAAAATATCTGTGTGATTTCCATGCCTGGAGATCGAAGGGATGAGGATATTGTAGAAGTAGCAAAAATTGTTTCCGGTGTTTTTGATTATTTCATCTGTAAAGCCGACGATAATCGACGGAATCGCGGATATGACGAAGTGCCGCAAATTTTGCAGAAAATCTTGCTGGAAAACGGAGTAGCTGAAGACAATATCGAAGTTATTCCTGACGAAGTTGAATCGATTCAGCGTGGCCTATCGTTGGCTGAACCTGGAGATTTACTGATGGTCTTCGGAGATAACGTAACTCGCTGCTGGAAACAAATCATCAACTTTAACCAGGATGGAGAGCTCACAACTTCCTCAAAAACAACTGCGCCAATTGTGGAGGATTCTGCTGAGTCCTTTGTTGAACCCTTTACTTTGGGTGCCGGACAACGCTTGATAAAAGATGAGCGAGGAGTGCGTCTTAATACGTTAGAAGAAGACGCGGACTGAGAATACTAATCCCGGAATGAATTAAAACTGGATGAAATTAACTCTTGAAAACTGCCGCCATTTAACTGGTCCAAGTCTGTATTTCCACTCACCCGGAACTGTACTTGACGCTTACATTTCCGGGGTTCCCGTGGAAGAAGTAGTAAAGTGTTGGCAGGAAAAAGTCCATAAATTGCGTGAAGCCGTCGGCTGGAAGCAAACACCATTGACTATTAGAACCAGCCAAAATGGAGTTAGTTTGGCCTTAAGTGCATCAATTGACTCGGTTTATTCTGCCACTGAACTGAATAAAGCCGCCTGGAACAACACTGTTGCCGGACTTTCAGGAGCAACTCCTGAAGATTTCGAGAATATAGTTGCAAAACTCAAAGCAAATATTCTGCAAGAAAGTGACCCCGACTTGCTCAAACTCAGTGAGGCTGCCGAAGCGCAAGGCCTTCAGCTACTGGCTGACGAAGAAACCGTAACTCTCGGGCTTGGAGTTGGCTCAAAAAGTTGGCCCGCAGGGCAATTGCCAACTCCTGAAGAAGTTGACTGGAAATCGCTCCGGAATGTGCCGATTGCTCTTATCACTGGAACCAATGGAAAATCTACAGTCGGACGTTTGCTGGCTTCCATCGTCAAGGCGGACGGCAAAGTCCCAGGGTTAACCTCTACCGATTGGATTCAGGTTGGTGATGAAATCCTTGATGTCGGAGACTATTCCGGACCGGGAGGAGCCAGAGCTATTCTGCGGGATACGCGAGTTGAATTCGGCGTGCTGGAATCCGCAAGAGGCGGTATGATGCGTCGAGGGCTTGGTGTGACCCAGGCACAGGCTGGAATAATTACCAATGTCGCAGAAGAACATCTTGGTGAATATGGGGTGAGGAGTCTTGCAGATCTTATTGATGTCAAATTTACGATCTTCCGCCCTCTTGAATCTTCCGGAGGCACTTTGGTTCTCAACGCAGATGATTCCGGACTGGTTGAGTATGCCACAAAATTGAAGCATCCCCTGAGTTGGTTCAGTCTGGACGCAAATTCTCCAATTTTAAGTGAACACCGAAAACAGGGTGGCTCTGTTTGCTACATGGATCAGGGAAAGATTTTTTACGCTCAAGGCACCTCAGCAACATTTATGCTGAATGTGAATGAAATTCCATTCACCCTGAACGGTGCCGCCAGATACAATATCGCAAATTCTTTGGGCGTAATTGCACTGGCAAAAAATCTGGGATTTGCGGATGACGTAATTGTGAAAGCTCTACGCAGTTTTAAGGGTGACATGAATGACAATCCCGGACGAGGCAATTATCTGACCGTAACAGTTCCGGAAGCAAATCGCCCTCAAGAATCTGATGAGGAACAGACGTTTCAGGTGCTGATTGATTTTGCACACAATGCCCACGGCCTCAACGCCATTTGTGAAACGCTTGCTCTGCTTCCTGCAAAACGCAGGTTAGTTGTGGCAGGACATGTCGGTAGTCATAGTGATGAGGAAATTCGTGAAATGACGCGTGTGGTTGCAAAAATACAACCTGTTTTGTTCTTAGTACCTGAAATAAAAGATTATTTACGTGGCAGAAAAATTGGAGAAATTCCCGGACTGGTGCTTGATGAATTGCGTCAGCTGGAGTTTGCGGAAGAAAATATAGGTACCTCAGAGACTTGCCTGGATGGAGTCCATCGTGCTGTGGCGCAGATAAAGTCAGGTGACTTGCTGATGCTTGTCGGACTGGTTGACCAAAACGAAATCCTCGCTTTTCTTGAAGAACTTAAACCGTGATTTTACGCAAAATAATTGCACCAGTTTTTGAGTTACATTAAAAGTCCGCCCAGCAAATTTCAGCAATACTGTAGGATTACACAAACTTGCTGAAAATTATGAACCTTGCGGTATCCAACCTGCAGGAGTCTTTTTGATGACAGAAGGTATCAGTCCCAAGGTTACTGTCATCAATAGTACCATTGATCCACAAAGTAGCAACAGTCCATCATACCTACTCATGGATTGACCAAACCAATTCCACGAGTCACTCAAAAGTCCAAGCTCAAGTGCCTGTCCACTCAATACACCTGAAAGTCCCATTCCTCCGCTGTAAAGTGTGAACCATAGTCCTGTGGCCAGTGATTTGTTTTCCGCTGGAATCAGGACTAGAGTCTCTGAAGTCATGGCAATGCTGGAAGCGGCTTGTACCATGCCAAATAAAATTGTAAGAATTGCAATTGTTATTCGGACTTCTCCTGGGAAAAAGGAGCGCCATAAGAAAAGAAAGAGAATTGAACTAAAGCCAAAATGACAGCAGAGAAAAACATACTTTGTTCCAAACCTGTCCACCATGCGGCCACCTAAAAAAAATCCGGCTAAGGCACCGACTACCAATAAATTTCCAAGAAAAACTATTTCAACTTTGCTCATATCGAGGACATCTTTTTCAATTAAGTTGAAAATTTGTGGACATGCTCCAGTGAAAAGAGTCAACAAAAAGCAATATGCGCAAAATGGTAAATATTCCGGAATGGCAAGAACTTTCAAAAAGGATTTTCGGAATGTCTCTTTTTTGGGAAGGACCTTTTCTAACTCCGGAATACGTTGATAAAAGAAGATCCGTACAGCCAATAAAATCGTGATAACAGCCATCACCGCCTGATACATTCCCAGAGTAGGGTACTGCTCCAAAATGTAAATTACTACCAAGGTGAAAATGATTCCTACAGATTGCCATGTCAAACGCAAACGTCCAAAAAATCGCCCTCGAATATTTTCAGGAATGATGGGGTGGAGAAGGGCAAACCAATTTCCAATATTTAACGCGGAGCCTGTCCCAAAGACTGTTACACCCAAGCCGATGGCCCAAGTCCGGTAAGATTCTGGAACAATACTGGCGATGATCAGCAGGAAAAATCCAATTATTGAAAAAACCATTCCAAAATTTCCAATCAATTTTTTACCATATATGTCCGATAAATAACTAAACGGAATCATGAACACAAATTGTGATAAAGGAAGTAGAGCCAGCAGGATCAGAATGGTTGCGCTCGGAATCCCCAAAAATGAGAAGTAGGCCAGAAGTAGTCCGTTATTAAACGAGAGGTATGACATCCCGCCCAAAGATGTAAAGATCAGAATCATGCGGATTGCGTGTTTTGTTTCTGAATCAGTCATGATTACTTTAATACAATTGAGAATTTATTGATTTTTTGTGTAGAAACAACACAGAATTCTGAACAACTCTAAATGTAGTCTTCAACCTTTTTGCTGGAAAAGAAAAAGGCGGTAAGTTTTGAAGTGGGCAAATTGTTCACCGCTGGTGCTTCCGGAAAGATATTTGCGGTGAGCCTGCGCGATTTTCTTGCGAAAAACAAAACTGAATATCCTTGAAAAACGAGGATAATTACTCCTCATATAATAGGCAACAATGTTCCAGGTTGGCGCAATGACTTCTAGGATTAAATCCCGCATGATATCCAGTGAGGGAGCGGCCTCTTTGGTGATATCGATATCTGTGAGTTTATTGAACGGCTGCTCATCCATATATTTTAAAAAGCGTTCAATTCTATGTCCTCCACTGACTGGACTTTTCCCTGGAACATCACGTTTGAAAAAATCGCAAATGAGCAAATAACCTTCGCTGTTCAAAAAATTTTTGGTCTGCGCAATTGCTTCTTCCAAAAGCAGATACTGAAAACTTTCACTACAAAGAATGAGGTCATATCGTTTTTCCGTTCGCACATCTTCGTAACGGTTTTCAAAAATTTCGGCACGATCTCCTAAACGATTCCGGACATGTTTGGTTAAATTCGGACTTGGAGAAACACAATCCACGCGATATCCCGCATCGAGCATTTTTTCCGCAAATTTTCCTGAACCACAACCTACATCCAGAATAGAGTTGACTCCCTCCGGAATGTTTTTGAGCAGAAAATTCGCATAGTTTTCCTGTGCCTCAAAAACATTGGCCGGCTCTACCGCTAATTCTTCCGGCCAATATCCATAATGTAGATAGTCTGTTTTATAGAAATGTTTGGAAAACGCTAAGCCAATGTCCAAACCAACTTCTTTTAATTCAACCTTGTGCATAAAAGCGGAAGTGAAAAAGGATTGAGGAGAACAGGGTTTTTGAGATGTGATTTTATCAGCGGCGAACGAGATGCTGAAAAACTCGAACCCCGCAACTGATTCAGGCTTGTTCCATATATTCGATCAGATCAATCAAACGACAGGAATATCCCATTTCATTATCATACCAAGAGATCAGTTTGAAAAACTTATCGTTTAATGCGATACCTGCGCCGGCATCAAAAATTGATGAGAAGGGACTGCCGATGAAATCGCTGGAAACCACATCATCTTCCGTGTAGGCCAAGACTCCTTTGAGTCCACCTTCTGAAGCAGTTTTCATGGCAGCGCAGATCTCCGCATAGCTGGTTGACTTACTTAGTCTAACAGTCAGATCCACAACCGAAACATTAGGAGTCGGCACCCGCAAAGACATTCCGGTCAATTTTCCGGCAATTTCCGGAATGCAAAGTGCGACCGCTTTGGCTGCTCCGGTAGAAGCAGGAATAATATTTTGGGGACCACCACGACCGCCGCGAAAATCTTTTTTAGATGGACCGTCGACAGTAGGTTGAGTTGATGTCACAGAGTGAATCGTTGTCATCAAACCTTCTTCGATGCCATAGTTGTCCAGCACAACTTTTACAATCGGCGCCAGGCAGTTAGTGGTACAAGATGCGTTTGAAACAATATTATCGACACTTGGATCATATTTTTCGTTGTTGACTCCCATAACCAAAGTTTTGATTTCCGGAGACTTTGCAGGCGCTGAGATTACCACTTTTTTTGCACCAGCTTTCAAATGCTCTTCTGCTTTTTCAGATGTAGTGAAAAGACCTGTTGATTCAATCACATAGTCTACATTCAATTTAGCCCAAGGCAAATCGCTTGGATTTCTCTCCGACAAACAATCAATTTTTTTCCCATCAATAATGATGCTGTTATCTCCTGCTTGAACATCACCATCGAATCGTCCATGAGTAGAATCATATTTAAGTAAATACGACAAATTTTCTGCGGGAACAAGATCATTGATCGCGACTATTTCGACATTTGGATTTTTATTTGCGGCGCGCACTACCATGCGGCCGATGCGGCCAAAACCATTAATTGCAATTCGAATTGTCATAACTTCTCCATTTATTTATTTTATTAAGCTGTAAATCTACCATTCATAGAGTAGATTATTGCACACATTTAGTCCAGTTGGGATTGTCTTATTTGAAGACTTTTAGCTCATCTTTTCTTGCGTTCCCGCACAACAATTTTTTCACCATCGGCCAAAATCATCCGCGAACACAAGCCGATGAACAAACCATTTTCCACAACTCCAGGAATCATGTTCAATCGTTGTTCCAATTGAGTGGCAGCAATGATCTGACGAAAACGACAATCTATAATGAAATTACCCTGATCCGTAAGCAAGGGTTGTCCCTGCTTTAGTCTTAAATCTGGACTGCCTCCAAGAGTTTCCAATTCATTAAAAATGACTTGCCAGCCAAAAGGAATTACCTCCACAGGCAAAGGAAATCCACCCAATTGTTTCACGTATTTCTGACCACTGACGATAATAATTTCTGCTCTCGACGCAGAGGCGACAATCTTTTCACGGAGCAAAGCCGCACCGCCTCCTTTTATCATGTTTAAGTCTGCATCAATTTCATCGGCTCCATCAATTGTGAGATCAATATACATTGTCTCAGAGAAATCAATCAAAGGTATGCCTTCGTCTTCAGCCAGTTTTTTGGTGACATCTGAAGTAGGAATGCCTCTAATTGCTAAGCCGTCACGTACCATTTCACCAAGTTTTCTAACAGCAAACTCGGTTGTTGAACCTGTTCCAAGCCCCACTATCATCCCGTCTTTTACATATTCTACCGCAGCTTCAGCGGCACGCTGTTTTTCAGAAATCACACTATTCTTATTTATCAGTATTTTTGTGAGTGAGGACGGAACGCAAGTCTTGAAAAGCCTCCGGAAAGCAGGGACGTCCAGAAGAATTGAGGATGGTTCCGGTAATCCTGGCATTGATGATGAGCTTATCTTCAGGCAATCTCCGGATTTCCTGCATGAAAACGAACTTTACTTTGCTCAGTGAAGCCAACTCTAAGTTCACTACAAAGTCATCTTTACTTTGCAATGAACTGCGATATTCAATTTCAGCCTTAGTAATGACAGGACTGAAACCACGCTCAAGCAAATCAACCATCTTGACGCCATTTGCCTCCAAAAACTTGTGGCGTGTGTGTTCAAGATAATTCTGATAAACAGCATTATTTATCACACCAAAACGGTCCAGTTCATAATCCCGGACTTCCATTTTAAGTGAAAAATGGAGAGTTTCTATGGAAGGTAGCATCCTGAACTCAGAACATGTCAGCTAAATATTATGCGGCTTCCGGAATCGTTTCTTCAAGAACCAAATTTACTGGTTTTTTATTTTCCTCGGCTTCAGCATTTGCCTTTTGTATGGCGGCTCTTGCGGCTTCATCAGCTGCGCGGCGCATTGCTTCCGGATCAATCACGCCTTCTGCGAGTTCATAACCAACTGCAGTGAAAGCATCAAAACCAGTACCTGCGGGAATAAGCCTTCCAAGGATCACGTTTTCTTTCAAACCTCGGAAAGTATCGTGTTTTCCGCCCAAAGCAGCGTCAGTCAGAACTTTTGTTGTATCCTGAAAAGAAGCTGCGGAAATAAAAGACTCTGTACTTAAAGAAGCTTTGGTAATACCAAGCAATTTTGGTTTTGAACGAACAGGACGACGACCCTCTGCAACCAATTCCCGATTGACTTTATTCATTTCTGTTCGGGAAATTTCCTGGCCGACAAGCAAGCTGGAATCACCTGGATCTTCAACATATGCATTGCGCAACATTTGACGCACAATCACTTCAATGTGTTTGTCGTTAATACCAACACCCTGGAGACGATAAACTTGCTGAACTTCATCCACCAGATATTTCTGCAAAGCTTTTGAGCCCTTGACTGCAAGAATGTCATGTGGATTTGGCGAACCATCAATAAGCGGATCACCGGCACGCACATACTCTCCCATGTGAACTGTTATATGTCGGCCGCGTGGAATTAAATATTCTTTTGAATCACCTTTGCCATCTTCCGGACGGATGCGGATTCGTTGCTTTTTCTTGACATCAGAATCAAATTCAACAATCCCGTCAATCTCTGTGATAATAGCCTGATCCTTAGGAACACGTGCTTCAAAGAGTTCCGCGACCCTTGGCAGACCTCCGGTAATATCCTTATTCCTCGCAAGTTCTCTGGGAATCTTTGCAAGTACATCACCTGCATGAACCTCTAGTCCATCTTCTACCATCAATTCAGATTTAATCGGCAGGGCAAACTCAGTAGGCGTATCATTTTCACGAATGATTACTTTTTTCTTGCTGTTGTGAATTGCAATTACCGGACGTTGTTCCAAGCTTTGGGACTCATGAATTACTTTCCGCGAAACTCCAGACACTTCATCCACTTGTTCCTTAAAAGTTTCGCCTTCACTAATGTCTTGAAAATGAACAATTCCGGTTGCATCTGTGATAATTGGAATGGAGAAGGGATCCCATTCTGCAATTAAATCGCCTTGCTCAACAAACTCTCCTTCTTTTTTCAGGAGGGTTGCTCCCATCGGCAAAGGACGTCTTTCGCGTTCTCTTTCATTTTCAAGGTCAGTTAATTTCTCAGCTGGAATTGTTTTGTCTCCTTCAACAATTACTGCTTCACCACGTCGCCCAAGAATCACAAAATTTCCTTCGCGGTTCTTTACTTCCTTCAGTTCGCTGTAGCGCAAAACTCCGCTAAAACTTGCTTCCCACTTATTCTGTTCAGCCAAGCGACTCGCTGTTCCACCAATATGGAAAGTACGCATGGTGAGCTGTGTTCCCGGTTCACCAATACTTTGAGCGGCAATTACACCAACAGCCTCACCCAAATTGATTAAACCACCGTGGCATAAATCACGTCCATAACATGCTCTGCAAACTCCTGGTACGGTCATACAAGTCAAAGCAGAGCGAATACGAACAGTTTCAATTCTGGAGTTTTGGATAATATCTCTTTCAAGTTCATTCATCAATGTTCCGGCAGAAATAAGAATTTTATTTCCCGCATCCGGATCAATTACATCATCAAGTAAAACGCGTCCTAAAATCCGGTCACCAAGCGGTTCAATGATTTCCCCAGACTCTATCAGAGAAGTCATTTCGATGCCATCCAGGGTGCCACAGTCATCTTCCATCACAACGCAGTCCTGAGACACATCTACCAGGCGTCGAGTCAAATATCCCGAATTCGCAGTTTTCAATGCTGTATCAGCGAGTCCTTTTCGGGCACCGTGAGTTGAAATAAAATATTCCAGCACGTTTAGCCCTTCACGGAAATTCGCATGAATTGGAGTTTCAATAATTTCACCTGAAGGTTTAGCCATCAAACCACGCATTCCAGCCAACTGTTTCATTTGCTGGTTACTACCACGTGCGCCGGAATCTGCCATCATAAAGATCGAATTCACTTTGTGAACACCTTCTTCATCAATGATTTCTTCAGAAAGTCCCGCAGACATTTTTTCAGAAATTTTTTCTGTAGTCCGCGCCCAAATATCAATTACCTGGTTATAGCGTTCACCATCGGTGATTAAACCATCTTGATGCTGCATGTTAATTTTGTTTACATCAATCTGTGCCTTCTTCAACTGTCCGGCTTTTTCTTTTGGTATCACCATATCATCCATACTTATTGAAAAACCTGCCTTGGTTGCATAAGAGAAACCCAAATTTTTAAGCTCATCCAACATCTTTACAGTCTTAACACTGCCTGCTTTTCGATAAGATTCATCTACCAATTCTGCCATTTGCTTTTTCTTGAGATGCACATTTACTGATTCAAATGCCACCTCTTTTGGAATAACCATTGAAAGCATAATGCGTCCAACCGTAGAGTCTACAATTGGTTTGCTTGTATCTCCATTTGCACTTTTCTCATCAGTTCCATGCACTTCAACATCTGATAATCGCACTTTTATTTTTGCATGCAGGTCAACACGTCCATGATCATACGCAACTAGGACTTCTTCACGGTTGGAGAAAATTTTACCTTCTCCTAATGCGCCTTCGCGCAGTCTGGTAATCCAGTAAAGTCCCAGCACCATGTCCTGTGTCGGTGTCATAACAGGTTTTCCGTTTGCGGGAGAGAGTACATTATTTGTGGACATCATCAAAATTTTTGCTTCAAGTTGTGCTTCCACCGAAAGAGGAATATGAACCGCCATCTGGTCACCGTCAAAGTCAGCATTGAATGCTGTACAAACTAGCGGATGAAGTTGAATGGCCTTACCCTCAATCAAAATTGGTTCAAACGCTTGAATCCCTAAGCGGTGCAGGGTTGGTGCACGGTTCAGTAAAACCGGATGCTCACGGACAACCTCTTCCAGTATTGCCCAGACTTCAGGTGGATTTTCCTCAAGAACTTTCTTTGCGTTTTTAATCGTGTGGATTTCCTGATAATCAATCAATTTATGAAATATGAAAGGCTTGAAGAGTTCCAAAGCCATTTTTTTAGGCAGCCCACATTGATTAAGTTTTAATTCTGGTCCAACCACAATCACAGTACGTCCGGAATAATCTACACGTTTACCAAGTAAATTTTGACGGAAACGTCCCTGTTTACCTTTGAGCATATCACTAATGGACTTTAGCGGACGTTTATTTGAACCAACCATTGGACGACCACGACGACCATTATCAAAAAGCGCGTCCACAGATTCTTGTAACATCCTCTTTTCGTTTTTGACAATAATCCCTGGTGCACGCAATTCAATCAGACGTTTGAGACGATTATTTCTATGAATTACACGGCGGTACAAATCATTGAGGTCACTGGTCGCAAAGCGTCCTCCTTCCAATGGAACCAATGGGCGTAATTCAGGCGGTAATACCGGTAAATTTTCAATGATCATGGAATCAACAGCATTACCTGACTTCAGCAGTTGGCTGACTACTTTGAGTCTTTTTGAAATCTTTTTACGTCGGGTTTCAGAGTTGACTTCCCGCATATCAACCTGAAGCTCTTTTTCAAGCTCCACTAATTCAATTCTGCGCAAAAGAATCTGTACTGCTTCTGCACCCATTCCCAATTTCAAATCAGGATGTTTCTCTTCCAATTCACGATATTGGTCTTCTTCCACCAGTTCCAGCACTTCAAGTTCAGAGTCGCCAGGTTCAAGCACTATGTAAGCGTCAAAATAAAGCACACGCTCCAAATCCCTTAACATCATGTCAAGGATGGTAGCAATCCTGCTGGGAACGCCTTTGAGAAACCAGACGTGAGAAACAGGGCAGGCCAGTTTGATATTACCCATCCGATCTCTGCGCACCTTGGATTCAATAACTTCCACACCACACTTTTCACAGGTGATGCCCCGGTGTTTCATTCGTTTGTATTTTCCGCAAATACACTCATAATCATGCACTGGACCAAATATTTTACCGCAAAATAAACCATCACGTTCCGGTTTAAATGTACGGTAATTAATGGTTTCTGAAGTTCTAACTTCTCCAAAAGACCAAGAAGTTACATCATCGGAAGTGGCAATTTTGATCCGAACCGCGGAGTAATTTTTCGGATTTACTGCAATTTCAAACAAATCTCTGAGCGCCATGTTTAGTTGCTGGTTATTGGTTGTTGGTTTATATTTTTATTTACGCCGGAACTTCTACTGCCTCAATTTCTTCAGTGGACTTTTCCGGAATTACTGCTATTTTTGCAGGTTTAGCAAGATCGCTTGCTACTGCCTCTGTCTCATGTAGATCTTCTATATCATTCAGAATGTCTTCCTCATCTTCCTCATCTGATTTTTGGAGTAACTCAATATTGAGGCACAAACTTTTTAATTCACTAATCAGCACCTTGAATGATTCCGGAAGACCTGTTTCCAACTGATGCCGACCTTTGACAATTGCTTCATAAATCTTGCTGCGGCCTTGCACATCATCAGACTTTACTGTCAGCAATTCTTGGAGAGTATATGCTGCTCCGTATGCTTCCAAAGCCCATACCTCCATCTCACCAAAACGCTGTCCACCGAATTGTGCTTTACCACCAAGTGGTTGTTGCGTTACCAAAGAATAAGGTCCTATGGAACGAGCATGAATTTTTTCATCAACCAGGTGATGCAGTTTCATAATGTAGGCGTAACCGACTGTTACTTTCTGACTAAAGCGTTCGCCTGTCATGCCGTCATAAAGCCAGACCTGTCCTGATTTTGACAATCCGGCCATTTCTGCCATTCGATGAATATCGGATTCTTTTGCTCCATCAAAAACCGGAGTAGCCATGTGAATTCCTGGTTTGTATTTTTGCACAAACTCCAAAAACTCCTGATCATCCATTGAGTCAAAATGTTTTTGGGCGACTTCACATTGATAGACATTTTTCAGAAATTCTCGAATTTCCGTAGCAGGATTATTTTGTTGAAGAAATTCCTGAATCTTTTTACCTAAACCGTTTGCTACACGTCCCAAATGTGTTTCTAGCACCTGTCCTACATTCATCCGGGAAGGAACTCCAAGTGGATTGAGTACAATATCAACCGCAGTGCCATCTTCCATATAAGGCATATTTTCAACAGGTTGGATGGTAGAAACAACACCTTTATTCCCGTGACGTCCTGCCATTTTATCACCAACTGAAAGTTTACGTTTGATGGCAATATAGACTTTTATCATCCTGATTACGCCAGGAGGAAGATCGTCTCCTTTGGAAACTTTTTCACAACGATCCTGATAAACATTTTCCAGCAAGTACATTTGCTGAAGCGCATTGCGGACAAACGTTCCAACTTTCAGGTTAATTTTTTTATCAGTAACTTGAATTCCATCAGCCGAATTTAGCGGAATTTTCTGTAGAACGTCTTCGTTGATTTTTGTACCTTTTGTAGCAAGCACTTCACCTTGAACGGAAAGCACATCCGCAGATAACGGTTTTTTAGCCGCAAAAGAAAGTATCCGATTCACAAGGTTACTGTGTACGATACGTATTTCGTCATAGTGATCGTTTTCATAGCGTGCCAGCAGTTCCTGCTCAATTTGTTTGGTGCGCTCATCACGTTCAACTCCTTCACGATTAAAGACAACAACATCCGTCACCACGCCGTCAACTCCCTGAGGAACCCGCAAAGAAGTGTCCCGGACATCTCCGGCTTTTTCACCAAAAATTGCCCTCAGCAGTTTTTCTTCCGGATTGAGTTGTGTTTCACCTTTTGGAGTTACTTTACCGACCAGAATATCTTTGGACCTGACACTTGTACCAACGGCTATAATACCGCTTTCATCAAGATTCTTGAGCGCTTCTTCGCTTACATTTGGAATATCACGAGTGATCTCTTCTTTGCCCAATTTTGTATCGCGGGCAACTGTATCAAGAACATCTATATGAACAGATGTAAAAGTGTCTTCATGCATTAAACGTTGAGAGACTAAAATAGAATCCTCAAAGTTGTAACCACGCCACGGCATGAACGCAATATTGATATTTTGCCCAAGTGCGAGTTCACCATTTTCTGTACAGGATCCATCAGCAATAACATCACCGGCATAAACACGATCTCCTTTTTTTACAAGAGGACGCTGATTGATACAGGTGTTTTGGTTTGAGCGCTGATATTTTATCAAGTGGTAAATGTCAACGTTCGCAGGAACAATCGCATCTTCACTTGAAAGATCAACGTCAGCTTGAATTACTATCCGGCCTGCATCCACATTGTCTACAACTCCTGATCTACCGGCGACTACACAACTTCCGGAATCCAGTGCAGCCTGATGTTCAATCCCGGTTCCTACCAGTGGCGCTTTCGGTTTCACCAGAGGCACACCCTGACGCTGCATGTTGGAACCCATCAGTGCTCGGTTTGCGTCATCATGCTCCAAAAATGGAATCATGGCTGCGGCCACTGAAACTAACTGACGAGGTGAAATATCAATGTAATCAATATTTTCCTTTAAAACCATGCTGAATTCACTGCCTACGCGTGAAGAAATGAAATCATTGATAAAGGCTTTTTTACTGTCAAGTTTTGCGTTGGCCTGAGCAATGCTGTATTTTTCTTCTTCGATGGCAGAAAGGTATTCAACCTTGTCTGTGACTGTACCATTTTCTACTTTCAAATAAGGCGTTTCAATAAAGCCAAATTCGTTGACTCTACCATATGTGGCAAGCGAAGCAATCAAACCGATATTTGGTCCTTCCGGAGTTTCAATTGGACAAATCCGGCCATAATGAGAAGAATGGACATCGCGGACATCAAAACCCGCTCGTTCCCGTGTTAATCCACCGGGCCCCAGCGCGCTCAAGCGACGCTTGTGGGTGATTTCAGAAAGAGGATTTGTTTGATCCATAAATTGTGAAAGCTGACTGCTGCCAAAAAATTCATGAATCGCACCTGCCACCGGTTTTGCGTTTACAATGTCGTGGAGCATCATGGTTTCTGAATCCTGCAATGACATGCGTTCCTTGATGGTTCGCTCCATACGCACCAAACCAATCCGGAATTGAGTTTCCAAAAGTTCACCGACGCTTCTGACTCTCCTGTTGCCCAGATGATCAATGTCGTCTATCATTCTATTTGGATGACCTTCTTTTAATTCAAGCAGATATTTGACTGTCTTTAGAATATCGTCCTTAGTCAGCACAGTGTTATCCAGTGGATCATCAAGTCCCAGCTTTTCATTAATCTTTAAACGTCCAACCTTTGAAAGGCTGTAGCGCTCTCTTTTGAAGAAGAAATTTTGCAGCATCGCCTGTGCGGCCTCCAAAGTAGGAGGATCACCCGGCTTCATTTTTTTGTAGAGTTCAATCAGTGCTTGTTCTGGCGAAGTAACTTTATCCAACTCCAAAGTATCACGCAGTGCAGAGCCTGTTTTTTGCGGACCCATGTGCAATAATTCAATCTCTTTAACACCATTTTCTACCAGCGATGTCAACAACTCGGCTGTTAAGGGCGTATTACATGGAATTAAAATTTCTTCACCTTCTTCTTTGAAAATAGTACGGGCAAGGATGCGGCCCTTTATTTCATGGAGAGTCGCATTGAGCCGTGTGATTTTTGCGCTCTGTAATTTTTTAAATAAACGCTTGTTAATCCGCTGTCCGGATTTGACCAGAACTTCTCCGGATTTTGGATCAGCGATTGGGAGTTGCGGCCGCTGGTCCAGAATAATATCCGGATCCATTACACGATAAAAGCTTTGCGTTTCAAGTTCCTCACCTGCCTGAACTTCGCTTAAATCGAGTTTTTCAAACTGATAAAAATATTCCAGCAGTTGATCTTCAGTGTAACCCAAAGCCCTCAGCAGAACTGTCGAATGAAATTTACGGCGGCGGTCGATACGCACATAAAGCACATCCTTTTTGTCAAACTCAAAATCGAGCCATGACCCACGCTGAGGGATCACGCGGGCAGAATAAAGCAACTTGCCGCTGGAATGACTTTTTCCTTTGTCATGTGTGAAAACAACACCAGGACTTTTGTGCATCTGACTCACGATAACACGCTCTGTACCATTGATGATAAAAGAACCGGTAGGCGTCATTAACGGTAATTCACCTAAATAAATATCCTGCTCTTTAATATCACGAATGTGCTTTACATCTGAATCAGTTTCCTTTTCCCAGACAATCAAACGCAGCGCTGCCCGAACAGGACACGCGAAAGTAACCCCGCGAACTCGACATTCTTCAACAGAATATTTTGGGTCACCCAAACGATAATGGACATATTCCAAAGTGGAAGAACCACTAAAATCAGAAACAGGAAATACCGAACGGAACACTGCCTCAAGACCTTTGTCCACACGCTGATCAGGTGGAACGTCGCGTTGAAGAAAACGTTCAAAAGAATCTAATTGAACTTTCAACAAATGTGGAACTTTGATCGGAGCAGTAAGGCTTCCGAAGGATTTCCGAATACGATGACGATTTTCTAATGTTGAAGGCATAAGAACTGACTAAGGTTAGGGTTGTTGTTGGTCTTATCTGCGGTTGCATAAATGAAAGCTGAATTCATTTGGGACATGTTTACCGCAGCATGGTTTTTTCACACAATCCGGAACTGTCAAAAACAGCGTTGGTCCGTTTTTTTCTCCGGAGGCACTTTTCCAATTTTCTTCCGACTGGCGGAAAAATCGCGGTGATGGTCTTCAAAGGCATTTCGCATGTGGATAACGACAAGGCTCATGTGGAGGGAGTTTTGAATGTACTTTCCGTAAATATCGGCTTTTTCAAATCTAACCCCTTAATATATTTCTTTTTATAAATTAAAGCAATATATTTTTAAATATTTTGTATAATTTTTAGTTTTTCACAAAAACCTGTGGAATTCCATAGTTCCGACATCAACCGAGACAACGGCTTAGGCTCCAATTACAATGAATAATCATGGAGAATCGACTGAGAGTATGGAAAGGATTCTTGAGGTTCGGGATTTGATTGTTCAGAATCGGAAAACGAGAATTGTCGATTTTACGCCAAATTCTCGTTTCCTGAAACCTACTTTCTTTTAATCATCACTCATTATGCCAAGGATGCTCAACAGTGCAATAAACAGGTTTAGCACATCGAGATACAAAGCGAGCGTGGCAGAGACATGTTCGTCAGTGCCGTAGTAGCGCAATATATTTGAGGTGTCATAGAGAATGAAACCACTGAACAATAAGACACTTGCGCCGGACATCACGAAGTGCATGATGGGACTGCCGATGAAGATATTTAATATCCCGCCTGCGATCACAACAATCAAACCGGTCATCAAAAATCCGGACATGAAACTGAAATCTTTTTTCGAGAAAACAACGTAGAGAGTCAGAGACGCAAACGTGATTGCCGTCAAAGCAAAGGCTTCCATCGCAATTGAAGGACCTACTCGATACAATAGAGGTCCAAGTGTTAAACCCGAAATTGTGGTGAAACTGAAAAGCGCCAACATGTTCAGTCCCGGTTTACGTGAGACGAACGAAGCAAAAATGATCAGTGCGAATTCAAGGATAAAGAAGAGCATCAGGTTTGGCGCCACCAAAAGTAGTAGTGGACCGGAACCCAAATATGCTCCAACAGCCGCTGTTACCATTGACAAGGCCAGTAAACTGTAAACTTTCTTGATAAAAACTAACCTTTCTGTTGTTGAGACAGAAGCGACGGCGGTAACGCCGCGGGTAAGTGTTGCAGTAGATCCTAATCTCATAATAATCTCCTTTTCATGTTACGAATGTCAGCTTGAACAATATGGATATTTTTGCCAATACTTGAATAGACCTTTAATACTACAGTAAAATGTCTGAAAAGTAAATCAAATATTTAGCAATTTTTGCTTAAAAATACACCTCTTTGCTGATCTAAATTTAGTTGTCTCAATCTATTTGATGAAGAAATCAGGAAGACATCAGCAAATCATAGATCCGTTCGAATTCTTCCAAAGAAAAATAATCAATTTTGATTTGCCCTTTTCCTTGCTGGAATTTAATCTCCACGCGGGTTCTCAGTTGACGCTGGAGTTCTTCTTCAAGATTTTGTAGATGCGTGTCTGTTTCCGTTTTTGAAAGCTTAGTTTCGGAACCTCCGTTCACAGCATTTTTTCCACCCTGTTTTTCCGGACTGACTGCAAGAACATCGAGCTTCAGCCTGACCTGTCGTTCTGTTTCACGTACCGACCATGAATTCAGCAAAAGGCGTTCCCGCATTTCCAACTGAAAAGCGGTGCTGGGAAGTGACAAAATAGATCGAGCATGTCCTGCCGTAATGCGTCCTGTTTCAAGATCATTTTTCAAAGGAGAAGGAAGCTGGAGCAAACGCATTTGATTGGCGATTGTGGAGCGGTCTTTACCAATTCTACGGGCAAGTTCTTCCTGTGTATAGCCGTGGCTTTGCAGGAGGACTTGATAAGATTGTGCCTCTTCAATGACACTCAGATTTTCACGCTGAATATTTTCAAGGAGAGCAACTTCCAGCATTTCGTCATCACCGACTTTCCGCAAAATTACTGGAACCTGAGAAACATTGAGTTGTTTTAAGGCCCGCCAGCGCCGTTCACCAGCAACAAGTTCGTACCTATTTTCCAGACTCGGATGCTTGCGGACAACTAAAGGCTGAAGCACGCCCTGAGCTCGAATTGACTGAGCCAGCTCCTGCAATGATTTTTGTGAAAAATGTTTGCGGGGTTGCTGAGGATTCGGAACAATATGCTCGAGAGAAACACGAATAAAAGTCTGGTCCGGAAAATCAAGTGGTTCGTGATCACGACTCATGTCTTGTTTGAATCAGAATTTTGAGGTTTTTGCAACCACAGAAAAAATTCTTCGTTGCCGCTTTTTTTACCGACAATTGAAGATTTTGTTTGTCCCAGTACGATAAAACCCTGTCCCTCAGCCGCAACTTTGAGAGTGTCCATAACTTTCTCATGAACGGCAGAATCGCTCACTTTCCCACGCTTACCAACTTCATCCGCACCTGCTTCAAACTGAGGTTTAACCAATGCTAGAAGATATCCGCCCGGTTTTAGAAATTCAAGAGCTTTTGGAAAAACCAAACGCAGAGAAATGAACGAAACATCGATCACCACCAAATCTACGTTTTCTCCTAGTTTTTCAAATTCAAGATAGCGAATATTTGTACGCTCAAGGGGCACCACACGTGGATCCTGACGCAATTCCCACGCAAGCTGGCCGTAGCCTACATCGACCGCAAACACTTTTTCCGCTCCGCCAAGCAGTAAACAGTGTGTAAATCCTCCGGTTGAGGAGCCAATGTCAAGTGCGACAAGAGCAGTTGGGTCTATACCAAAATATACCAGAGCCGCTTTGAGTTTAACACCTCCGCGACTCACATACGGCTGGTCTGTACCACGTACTTCCAAAAGTGAATCAGTACTAATCATACGTCCGGACTTTCCCGCCGGCTGTCCTTCAACCCGTACTTTTCCCGCCATGATCAACGCCTGTGCTTTTTCGCGGGAAGGCGCAAGTTTTTGTTCTACAAGCAGCCGATCAAGACGTTGTTTCATTTGAGTTCTGACTCAACCTTTTTCCGTAAAAGTAAACACACCATCCCAGTCTTTTTCCGGAGGAGACTCCAGGAACATTCCACAACGTTTTACATAAGTTTGGGAGGGTCCATCCTCAGGATCGATGCTTAAAACTTTTTCAAATTCCTTTACCGCATCCGCAAAATTCCTGTCCTGATATAACTTCAGTGCTTTCAGGTATTGTTCCACCACTCCACTCATTTCGCTGCTTGTTTGATTTTTACGTTCCAGCAATTCGTGAACCGGAACAGGCTCATTTTTACCAACCACCCGGATAATATCGAGTTGTCGACTGTCGACGTCATCTTTGACTAATTCATAAGTACTGCCTGAAATCATGCTGAATGTTTTATAAAATTTATTCGCGCCTTCAAGTCTTGCGGCCAAATTGACAACGTCACCCATCATGGTGTAATCCATTCTCTCCGCTGAGCCCATATTTCCCACTACTACAGGACCGCTGTTCAGTCCCATTCGGGTGTAAAGCAAAGGCCGGTTTTGTTCGCGCAAAGTTTTACGCATTTCAACACTGCGTTTTTGCATCTCAATCGTTGCATAACAAGCCACCGTAGCGTGGTCTGGCAGATCTAAAGGAGCGCCCCAAAAAGCAATTATCGCATCTCCTTCAAATTTATCAATAGTACCGTGATATGATGAAATAATGTCACACATTGCAGTCAGATATTCATTTAGTAACTGCACCAGTTCTTCTGGAGTCAAGCCCTCGGAAATTGTTGAAAAACCCTGGATATCCGAAAAAAACGGTGTCAATTCACGCCGCTCTCCGCCTAATTCCAGCATACTTGGATTTGCCACAATTTGATCAATCACAGTCGGTGAGAGATACTGTGAAAATGCGCCTTTGATAAACCCTTTCTGTTTACGTTCCATCATAAACAAATATAGATTGATGGTAACGGTACTTAACACACAAGCAATCAGAGAATAGCTCATGGAGTAGGCAACTCCATAATATACATAAGTAAAAACACCAAATCCTGTATAGGCCGCAATAATCAGTAAAAACAAAGCATTTTCATATTTTGGAATCAGCGCAACAACTACGAAGCAAATAAAAAGTATCAAAAGCACCAACATTTCACTTCCAGAACTGGCAGGACGAATTGGTGCATTATTCATCAGCGTGGTAATCGTATCGGCAAGAAACTCAATTCCATAAATTTCTCCAATGGGACTGGTGAAAATATCGTGCGAAACTTCTGATGTATCTCCAACCAAAACAATCTTACCTCTGATCATTTCCTGAAGATCCTCTGTTTCTTCATCCCATTCATCATCAGGTATACCCTCAAGCTCCATCAAAACTTCAGCCGCAGAAATTCCTGCGGGTGTGTCTTTTGCTAAAAAAGTTGCAGTGGGTGGAAGAGATGGAAAGTCAACCCACAAATCATTAAAAGGATCCAAAGGCACTACAATATCTCCAATCGTGAGCTGCCCATTCTCCAGTTTTGGCTCAACTCCTTTGTACATTGCCAGTGTTTTTATGGCAAATGGCCAGATATTGTGATCCTTTATTTGTTGCGGGAAAAAGCGGACTCTGGAAAGTTTATTTCCGATCAAGGTGTGGTTAGTGTAGCCGCTTTCGGCAGCCACCTTCAGGGTTTCGGTTGGGTAATTGACCTCCTTGAATTTACCATCTTTCCCAAATTCCAGCTGTGCGACTATGATAGTATTACCACCTTTTTCCAGGGCTTCTGCGAGAATGGGGTCCTCATCATAACCGTTTGGAAAATCCATTAAAAAATCGATAGCAGTGACTTTTGCGCCAAGCTTTTTTAAATTTGTTGTCAACTTTGCAATATCAGCTCGTTTGAGCGGCCAACTACCATATTCTTCGAAAAATTGCTCCTCCGTGTCTACAATCACAATCTCATCATAGGCAAACTGAGTTTTCTCCGGCTCCAAAGTATTGAGACGGACAATATGCCGGTTACCCAGCAACCAATTTTCTAATGAAGAAAAAAGTTCCATTTGCTCTGCAGGAACCATCAACAGAAAAAAGGCGAGAGTGATCCAAATATCCGGACGACGAATGAGTTTCAGCATGATTTTCTTTTACTTCAGGTTGAGAATATTACGATATTTTCCAAAAAAAACTAAACAGCTTCTACGGAAACTTAATTCATTGTTGCGGAATTGACAATACATTTTCTTAAAGACTTTAATCAACTTATCATCTCTACACTTGAGTAATTCAAAAAAAAGTTATATTTGATGGTCATGTAAAAACTTTATTAGACAAATAGTTGGTTTTAAACAAAAAAGCATATTTTTTTTCAAGATATTCAAATTTGTTATTTTTTAAGATT
>Ga0208570_1000098_pt1 | contig 43703 bp, 34 predicted proteins | sample DeeseametaMP1202_FD_184192 | JGI IMG/M metagenome (GOLD analysis project Ga0208570, IMG submission 184192) | Marine microbial communities from the Deep Indian Ocean - MP1202 (SPAdes) | ecosystem: Environmental > Aquatic > Marine > Oceanic | place: South Indian Ocean | collected 2011-03-08
TAAACTTTAACGCTCTCTCTGTCTATCTACCCAAGTAGAATTTTGTGCTGAGGATCAGCAAGACATGGGCGACGACAGCAACAGCGGTAACAATTCCAACAAATCGGGCGCAAGCTCCTCCATACCTGACAACTACGCCATGCCGAGTTGCCGCTCGGCCAACCAACCGGTCGCTATCAGTCTCGTGTACGACGACCTCTATAACACGCCGGTCGCTGAAACCCCATATACCGTTGTCTGCGATAAAGACCCTTCCTCCCCGATTAACGGTGTGACCGACGCCGATGGCAAAGCTCAACTGGATAACGTCCACGCGGGCCCCTTAACCGTCACCTTCCATCCCGAAAACGACACTCAGGACAAGGCGGATGCAGCTCAGCTGCGCAAAGAGCTGGAGCGATCCCTGGATACCCTGGTAACGGACGCCAGCGATGCCAAAGCAATGCACGAACGCATGCTGTCGGAATACAATTTAGTGGAAAAAGGTGCTATCTACACCGGTGCGATTGCAGATGGGTTGGTTACCGGTGTTGCGGGATATGGCGAGATGGTGGCCGCAGTCGGCTCGGTTCTGGCGAGCCTGGGCAAAGAATACCTGGATATCTATGGCGCCATTCTCACCGGCGATATAAAGGCACTACAGGCAAAATTAGAACAGGCCGAAGCAGCCGGTCAGGCGTTTGCAGACTCCTCAAGAGAAACCGCTGAAACCCTCTTTCTGCTAATGTCCGACGAAGAGGCGATGGCCATTCTGAAAGACTTCCCGGAACGTTACTGGGATGCGCACCATAGTCTGGATAAAGCCCATATGGCGGGCACGATGGGCACCGACTTAGTGGTGGGCGCTTTGATGGCGGCGGCCACCGGCGCTGTCGGCACATCGGCTGTCGGCGCAAAAATGATTGCTACCGGCGGGCCCAAAGTCGCCAAAGTAGTCGAAACCCTGACTGCCCTCGCGACCAAACTGAAAAAAACCAAAGCCAAAAAAACCTACCAGGGACAATCCGGCGGCGCGGTGGACGGCAAAGTCACCAGCACAGCCAGCAATGGCCCGCTCAGCGGGCAGGACGCCGGTCATCTGGAAACTACGGGTAAAAATCCCAACGGTGATACCACCCCTAAGGCAGACAAAACCGTTCAGTCGTCTGAGCCCATCAGCATGATCACAGGCGAAGAACTGCTGCCGCAAACAGACTTTATCATCGGCGGATTAATTCCCCTGGAGTGGAAGCGTTTTTACCGTACTTCGAATCCGGTCAATCGTGGCTTGGGCCATGGTTGGACTTATCCGGTCAGTGAAACCCTGCAAATCGGCAACGACAGTATCCTGTTCCATGATGCCGAAGGCCGCCGTATCGAATTCCCGGTGCCTGCCGTGGGCCAATTCACCAGCAACCGGGCAGAAGGCTTATTCCTGCATTGCGACTGGCATAACGTCTATTACCTGAAGCAACCCGGCCAACCGGACAAACTGTTCGCCGGAGACGACATCATCAGCGGCGCCCGATCCGCAACGTTACGCCTCAAAGCCCTGATCGATCCGGTAGGCAACCGCTGGGACTGTTTCTATAACGATCAAACCCAGCTGATCGAACGCATGGAATCCACCTGGGGCAGCACTCTGCTGTTTGAAGCCAACGCCCGGGGCATGATTGGCCGCATCCGCGAACAAATTACGCCGGTCGTAGCCTCCTCTGGCGCTAATCAAAGCGATGCTTTCCAAACCAACGCCTATCAAACCAAGGTCAGCTACCACTACGATGAACAGCGCGACCTGATAGCAGTGGAAGACGCAGGCGGTGACGCCGAACAGTTCCGTTATCAAAACCACATCATCACCCAGCGCACCCTGCGCAGCGGCTTCAACTTCTATTTCCAATGGGATCAATACACACCCAAAGCCCGCTGTATTCGCCAATGGGGTGATGACCTGGGCGACGGTGCCATCTATGACTATCACTTTGAGTGGGACCCGGACAACCGCATCAGCCGTTCCTATGACAGCTACGACAATCTATTAGAAATACACTACAACGAACACGGCCTGCCGGATAAAGAAATCGATCCCGAAGGCAATACCACCTGCTACGAATATGACCGTTGTGGCCGCAAAACCAAAGTCATCGACCCGCTGGGCAATGAGCAAACCTTTACTTACGACAAAGTAGGCAACCTGACCTATTGTTCAGACGCTGCCGGGGGCGGCTTTACCCAACTGTATGACCTCAAGCACCGTCCGATCAGCTTTCTGGACGCCGAAGGCAACACCTGGAGCCGGGAATACAACGAGCAGGGGCTGGTCAGCAAAACCACCGATGCCGAAGGCAACGTCGTTCAATACTTCTATAACGATGTCGGCCTGCCCCAGATCATCATTGATCCCAACGGCGACAAACAAATCCTCGCCTGGAACGCCAAAGGCCAATTGATCACCCGGGCCACCGGCAACGAAGCACAACCCGTCGAGCCGACCCACTACCGCTACGATCAGCAGGGCAATGTAGCCACCGTAGAGCAAGGCGGCAGGCAAACCCACTACACCCATGACCAGAAAGGCGACGTTGTCGCAATCCACTATCCGGACGGCGGGCGCGCCAGCCTCAACTACAACGCCTCGCGCCAACTCACGCAATACACCGATGCACTAGGCCGCACCACCCGCTTTCAATACGATGGCCTGGCGCAAGTTGTCCGGAGAATCGATCCCAACGGACAGGTGCTGCATTACCAATACGATCTTGAACGGAACCTGATTGGGCTGATCAATGAAAACGGCGAACGCTACCAACTGAAATACGATAAAAACGAACGCCTGATCGAAGAAGTCGGCTTTGATGGCCGCGTGCAACAATACCAATACGATCCGCTAGGCCACCTGACAACCCATATCGAAGGCCTACATACCGAAACTGAACTGCTGCAAGCAAACTCCACCCACTTCAAACGCGATGCACTGGGCCGCATGCTTAAAAAGCAAACCCCGGACGGTAATGACGCCGCGTTCAGTTACGATCGCAACGGCCGCCTAGCCAGTGCCGTCAATCGCGCCCGCACCCTCGCCTTCAAATACAGCCCCAACGGCCACTTGCTGGCAGAAAAGCAGGACCAGTCCGAGATCCACCACGAATACAATGCACTGGGCCACCGTATCGGCAGCATCCTGCCCAATGGCGAAACCATTGCCTATCAATTCAACCAGGCCGGCCAGTTCACAGCACTGGACTACAACGGCCAGCGCATTACAGAACTGCAACGCAACAGTCTGGGCCAGGAAATCGCCCGCACACAAGGCACCCTGCAAGCAGGTAGCGACTACGACCCCGCAGGCCGCCTGACCCGCCACTGGGTGCAACGCCAACACAGCCGCGAAGCCCTGATCGACCGGCAATACCAATACGACGGCGCAGGCCGGCTGCACCAGATCGACGACCTGCGCAAAGGCCGCACCGCCTATCACTACGATGCGCTTGACCGCCTAACCGCAGTGGACGGCTACGCCAGCGAACAATTCGACTTCGATCCGGCAGGCAACATCCTGAGCGGCACAGCGAACAGTGAAACCCAAAACCAACCCACCCAAAAAACATCCCCCGGTAACCGCCTGCGCTTCCATGGCGACCGTCACTTCACCTACGACCCACGCGGCAACCTGATTCAGGAACGCCGTGGCACCGGCGGAAAAATACAAACCCGATACCACTACAACAGCCAGAACCAACTCACCACTGTTGAAAAAGGCGGCCAAAACTTCCACTACGAATACGACCCGCTAGGCCGCCGGGTGCGCAAAAGCGATGCCTTTGGGGAAACAGAATTCGTGTGGAACGGCGATGTGTTGCTGAGTGAGAAGCGGGGGCACAAAGAAAAGCTCTACTTATATGAGCCCAACAGCTTTAAGCCGTTGGCGTTTGTGGAAAACAACCAGTGCTACTTCTATCACCTGGATCATCTGGGCACGCCGCAGGAGCTGACGGACTGGGAAGGTCAGGTAGTATGGTCGGTTCGGTACCGCACTTATGGTAGTGTGGTGCGCAAGGATGTGGATGCGGTTGAGAATAATCTGAGGTTTCAGGGGCAATACTGGGATGAAGAGACGGGGCTGCATTATAATCGGTTCCGGTATTATGATCCGGGGACGGGGCAGTTTGTTCAGCAGGATCCGATTGGGTTGTTGGGTGGGGTTAATAATTATCGGTATGCGGCGAATCCGGTGGGGTGGGTTGATCCGTTTGGGTTGGCGTGCAAAGAAGGATTCTTTAAACTAGCAATAGCCTCTCTTCTAATCGCAATGATCTCAACAAACTCTATACCTGCTACCGCACCTGAAGTTGCTGATTTAGAGAATGAGTCTTTTGCCCAATATTTTTGGGAAAGAACAAAGAGTGGTGAAGTTAGAGACGATATTTACAAAACTATAGGGGCATATGCAAAAATAGGTGCTGGTTCGGTTTCTATGGTCGGTGGATGGGCATTGAAAAAGTTTAACCCAGTTGTTGGGGGCTACATGATGACGGATGGAGCTTCTATTTATTCTGGTGGGGTCGGAGAATTTAGCAATCAATTATATGGTACGGAATATGATGCAGACTTTATGAAATCAGCTTATAGGAATGCTTCAGGTTTTTATGGTGGTACTGAGGAACACGGAGATATGGCTCGGGCATCCGTTTCTCTACTGACGCTTGGTGGCGCATGGACCACTCAGGTTCCCAAAGTTTTCGCAGGAGGTGAGTGGGGAACTTCAGCATTGACGTACACTGCAAATGTACCTGCTATCAAGGCATCATCTACTATCGAATTTGCGAATGATGTATGGTCCGCGAAAGATTCAATTGGCACATTACTACCTGATCCGGATTAATAATGGGAATTAAGTTATATCAACTATATATAGTGTATTTTATTCTAATTTTTATTCAGCATATTGTTGTTGGAAAAATGGTTAGGGTAAAGGATAAGCGTCAAAGAATACTGCTCATGATTCAATTGATAATCATATTATATTGCACTTGGATTGGAACTTCTAAAAATCCAAACTACGAAATGAGCGGACTAGTGCTACTAATCTTATCGCTAGCTTTATTCTGGAGAAGGCTGCATAAAGATGGGTAGAAGAATAAATATATTTCACAAAATAGAAAGCATTATTAAGCGGCGCGGCAACAGACGAAGCCATAGTTCGTTCCCAATTAGAAACCACTTAGTTTCGTGCCATTTGAATTAGCTCAATGCCTTTTTTAAGAAGCTCGTTTACCAAAGTAGATAGCTCCTGTCCCTTAGCTGTGGAAATTTCGGCTAAAACATCCTGTACCTCTGCATCCAAATAAATGGGCATATTCAGCTTCGCTCCGGCGCGGTGAAACTTGCCGCGTTCACCTTTAGAAAAATCAATTTCAGCGGGCATATCATCATTGTGCTTGGTTTGGCTCATAAGTCTCCTTGATTACTGTTCGTACTGTGCTCGTTCGCGAGCGGTCGCGAGTTGAGCGGAAATAATACGTGCCCGTATATGTTCGGGGTCATCATCGTTGTAAGTGTGCGACACTGCTAATAAGCGGTTCTCGTTGCTCATCCCCATGTGCAAACCAGCGCTCTTCAGTCTCACTATGCGCTGCATCAAACATCGTACTCGGACAAAGCGCGAACGTTAAGCAAAAATCCGCTTCCAGGGTGTGTAAAAAATAAATGGTGTACGTTGTCAGGGTTCACGCTCATTAACAGCCAGAGTTTATCTGGGGTGCAGCGGTATTTAGTCAACCGGTTGCCTCAGGGAAAGCATTCCTGTGGAACGGGGATGTGTTGCTGAGTGAGAAGCGGGGGCACAAAGAAAAGCTCTACCTATATGAGCCGAATAGCTTTAAGCCGTTGGCGTTTGTGGAAAACAACCAGTGCTACTTCTATCACCTGGACCATCTGGGCACGCCGCAGGAACTGACGGATTGGGAAGGCCAGGTGGTGTGGTCGGTTTGGTACCGCACTTATGGTAGTGTGGTACGCAAGGATGTGGATGCGGTTGAGGATAATTCTAGGTTTCAGGGGCAGTACTGGGATGAAGAGACAGGGCTGCATTATAATCGGTTCCGGTATTATGATCCGAGGACTGGGCAGTTTACTCAGCAGGATCCGATTGGGTTATTGGGTGGGGTTAATTGTTATCGGTATGCGGTAAATCCGGTCTCTTGGATTGATCCGTTAGGGTTGATTGGTAAACCTGGAGATTGTCCTGATAGTGAGAAAAATGAGAGTTTAGACAAAAGTAAATCAGTAGCGGAAACAGCTAGAATACACCACTATAAAGCAGATGAGCAGAACCCTTATGGACATTATAGTATTAAAGTTTCTAAAGGAAACGAAACCATTCATACACATCAAATAATTACAGCGCGTGATAAAAGTTCCACAACCATAGTTGAAACTATTGGATACCCCGTGTCCAAACCCCTTGAAAAAGTCGTAGAAGTGAAAATTCCGAACGCGGATCAGGCTATGAAATATCAGGAGAAGATGATTTGGGAGGAGCTTGGTCCTTATAATCAAAAGAGTAATAGCTGTGTGGATCATGTATGCGAAGTTCTACGGCAAGGTGGAGAGCCGGTGAAAAAAGGCGGCATACGTCAATACAAGTATTTAAAAGATTTGGGGTTTTAAATGGGTCAATTTTTTTGTGAACATCACGGAATGCAATCACCCTCTTACACATCTCCTTTGATTGCCAAGAAGGTTATCGATGGATTATCACTTAAGGGGCTTCAAATTATCAATCTGGTCTTACACTTACCGTATACTAGTAAAAAAGGTGTCTTCAAAGTTGACCAGCAGTTCATGGATGAATTTGATATATCATCTGACGTGTTTGATGAAGCCTTAGCATTTGAAGTTTATTCGGAGCTCAAACCTGTTTGTTCAGAGTGCCTTAAAGCTTTGATTGAGAGTTAGTAGCAAGCGTCTCGTAACAGCGTCAGAGTTTGGATCAGTTAGCCAGCGAACAATTCGACTTCGATCCAGCAGGCAATATCCTGAGAGGCACAGCAACATCCGAAAGCCAACCGCAGACCACCTAAAACCAACTTACCACCGTTGAAAAGGGCGGTAAACATTCCATTACGAATACGATCCGTTAGGCCGCCGCGTACGCAAAAGCGACTCTTTCGGTGAAACGGAGTTTTTGTGGAACGGCGATGTACTGCTGAGCGAAAAGCGCAACAGCGAAGAGAAGCTGTATCTGTATGAACCCAACAGCTTTAAGCCGTTAGCGTTTGTGGAGAACAATCAGTGTTACTTTTATCACCTGGATCATCTGGGCACGCCGCAGGAACTGACGGACTGGGAAGGTATGGTGGTCGGTTCGGTACCGCACCTATGATAGTGTGTTACGCAAGGATGTGGATGCAGTTGAGAATAATCTGAGGTTTCAGGGCCACTACTGAGATGAAGAGACAGGGCTGCATTATAATCGGTTCCGGTATTATGATCCGGGGACTGGGCAGTTTACTCAGCAGGATCCGATTGGGTTGTTGGGTGGGGTTAATAATTATCAGTATGCGGCGAATCCGGTGGGGTGGGTTGATCCGTTAGGGTTGGTGTGTAAGCAAAAGAAATATGAATCCGTTCCAATTAGAGAAAAGTATGTCGGTGAAGATGATAGGTGGAATCCACTCCGTTGGAATAGGCCCATTAGTTCACGTCCAGTGGAATACTTCTCTGATGAAAAACTTCTTGAATACGAACTTGACGTAAAGGATGGCTTGCTTGTGAAGAAAGTGTCAGGTGAAGCCTTTAATTCTAGTGGCTCTGGTCTGTCTATGTTTGTAATGCATCCTGATGGTCGAATATTTGCTACGCCTGGTAAATCAACTCCAGGTGAAATTCATCACTCAAGCTTAGGCCAAGGAAAATCGGTTTCAGCAGCGGGTGAACTCATGGTCGTGGATGGTCATCTGTTAGAGGTGTCAAATGCTAGCGGTCATTACAGGCCTAGTCAGAAGCATAATACTAAACTATTTAATGAACTCGAAGAAAGAGGTATGGATAACCAAAAATTGGGGAAAGTTGTTCGAAGTGGTTACACGAAGGAAGTTGGTTACGAAGATATTGAAGACCCAGTGATTTCAGATTTTCATAAATACTTTGACGATGAACAATAGGTATTAGTTGGATGACAGAAGCAGACATTAAAAAAGCATTGGCGGCTATATTATATAACCTTTGCTTCCATCATCGTGATGGTGATAAGCCGCTTTCCCGTGAAGAGATTGAATTGCATTTATTGGGAGACGAGGATAGAAAGGTTCGTCGAAACACCTATTGCGAGTCTCTTCTTTGGTGTAAGAAAAATCCGAAATTTGACTATTCGAGTATTCTTTTAGAGAAAAGGAATTACACCAATCTGTACATACATAGCTATTTAATGGAGATGTTATGCCAGTTGGAAAAGGCAGGAGTACTTGACAAATTCCTGAATGAAAAAGAGTAAGCTAAGAAATTTTATGAGGGCGTTCAAAATTCTGTGTCAGTCTAGCCCTGTCTTAGGCTGATGAATTTCTCCACTCTATCCGAGAAGTGGATGGTTACCTGCTAGAGAGACGATTTTCTTAATTCAAGGTTTAGATGCTCTCTGCATACGCTGGCAGAAAATAGTAAATGGCCGTAAAACGATGGTAGTTATTAAAATTCTGAATAGTTTCTGAAAAAAACTTTGTTTACTTCATGGTTGTCACTATTTCCTGCCGATTCTCCACCAGGCAGAAGAAGCCCATATTGTGAACGTCTCCAGTATGGCTGCGTTCATGGGGCTTCCGCAGAACGCTGTCTACTCTTTGACGAAAGGCGCAATCCGTTCGTTTACCGAAGCACTGCGCGCTGAGCTCGCGTCATCGAATATCGGGGTGAGTGCCCTGTTTCCCGGTGCTGTCGGGACCCAAATCCTAGAAAGTGCCCGTGGTGCACAGTCTGAACGGCTCGCCGCATTCGGGCGGACGAAATTCTCGCACTTCCTCGCCAGGACACCCGAGGCCGCTGCCCGTAAGATCCTCCGAGCAATTGTGCATGACAAGGCGCGTGTACTGCTTGGGCCGGACTCGCGTTTGCTCGACTTCATCGCTCGGTTCTTCCCCGGCCGTAACAAACTGATTGGTCGCGCACTTGACCTACTTAAGTGAACACGACTTCGACGCCATCACCTAAAGTGTAGCTCGATAAGAGAAGCTTAAGCTAAATACCCGAAACGACTCTGCCAGAAAGTGGCGGCATGTTGGCTAACGTAACAGTGTTATCAAGAATCTTTTACTTCACCTACTTGGCGTTAATGGGTGTATCTTACGCAATGTAATCATAATAGGTATTCGCTTGACGGCGATTTTCGGCTAAAACGTTTTCCGAAAAGGTGTAAAGATCAAAATAAAGTAGTGGAAACTTCGGTAAGTTGAGAAGAAACATAATGTATCGCTACGCTTTTACCATCCTCCAGATCATTTCATTGATCCGGTTCATACACAGGTGAACTTACCCCTGTCCGTGAAATATTCGAGTCAAATAGTTTAATCGCGTTCCAGACTAATATATTCTGTTGTCCGCATTTGCATCGCTACTGGAATAGCCAAATAGCGTTAATGCAACGCATTAGCATTTTGATTGGAAAACCACGGAGTTCCCCCTATGAAAAAAACCCTTTTGATCTGTTTTCTATCTGGATTGGTTAGTTTGAGTGGATGTGCAACAAAAGTACCCGCGTTCGGCGGGCTCGTGATGGCGGACGGAGAATCCAGAATCGAAATTGCCGAACTATGGGAAGAAGGAAAAGAAGAGTCCATAGAGGGTGAAAAGCAAATAAGATATGGTCGAAAACTAGTTGAGAAAGGGCGTTCAGATTTACGCACTGGAGAACAACTCATCGCAGCCGGTAATGTTGAAGTCCAGACGAATCGCCAAGCGTATCAGGCGCTCCACCAAACGGCTACGGGAATTGATTCCGGGCAAGGCGCGCTTGAAAGAGTCAAAAAATTAAAAGAGATTGCAAGCGATTGGGAAGAAGGTGAAGAAAGAATTGCCGAAGGCAATAACCTGATTCAACGTGGCAATGAAAAAATCGAAGAAGGTGAAACCCAGATAAGTGAAGGGCAGAAGCTGATCGAGAGTGGACGTGACAAAATGCAGGATGCTGAAAAACGCTATCAGACGAAATAACAATCGAGCCAGCACAGTCAACTTGGTAATCTAACGTGAAAAACGTTACCCGTGTTTCATAATTATAGAATGAACGCGGGTAACGATGGTCATGTCGTGGAGTCTCCATCGTAAAGTGGACCCAGACAATACCTTAAGGCTAAATCATTTTACTTCCGATCAACGACGCTTATTCAAAACAAAAACTATAAATCGAGGCGGATTATGAAGACGATACCCATTGTTATAACGCTGGTCATATTAATGCTCTTTGGGGGAGCTCTATATCTAAATCAGGAATTTCAGGTTTTGCGAGCGGGAGTGCTTTATATAAAAGATAAAGTATCCCAAGAATGTCACCGTGATTACACGCAACTATTAACCGAAATTCACGGGGAACAACAGATCACCCAATACGCTGAACGGGTGCTGCAACGAAAGCAAATCTGTGAAAGAAAAATGGGTAGTGGAAAAGCAATCGAACAACTGCCTCAAGCAACAAAAGAATTTATTCGAGCCCAGATTAGGCCTGCCTGGAAAGAGTTATATACACAGGAATTAGTGGAGGTGAACCGTATCTTTGAACTGGAAGGCGGTGAAAAATTGCTATTTCCGGAACGGTTTCCGGCGCTGGAAGTGGAGGATACAGCGCATTTCAGTAATCTGGATCTCGATTACTACCGGCGCTATGCCAGGGAAGTTATAGCGGTTTCTCAGGCGATGATGGATTACTACAATGGCAGTGGAGAAGAGCAAGAAATTGCGAATCAATTGATTCAACGAGTCATCGCTGCCGATGAAAACTATGCTCCCGCTTATGTAGCTTCGGCCCGCCACCTGTTGGCATCCACCTATAGGATCGGTCGTATCTATCGTGACAATGGCCTCAATCGTGCGAAAGTATTGATAAACAAGGCGTTGGAGCTGGATCCGGATTTGGCGGCCGCCCACTCTCTCTTAGCCTATTGGTCATTACAGAATTTCAGTTTGCAGGAAGCACAGAACGAACTCGATCAAAGCCGTGCGCTGGATGCCAACGATCCTTGGGTTGAGGTAAACCAAGCTCGACTTTATGGAAAAAGCTTCCTCAATAAAAGGGCCGAGAGTTATCACCATTTTGAGCTGTCTGCACACAATAAGGCATTGCCGTCGCTGCCGCGTGCGATCGCCTATTCCGAACTGGCAGAATTGGAATGCGAAACAGGTAATGTGAAAACAGCGAAAAAGTATTATGCCGAGATGATTAAGTTGCAGCCCAATATCAGTTGGGGCAGAGGTAATTTAATTTCTCGAATCCTGCTCAATTGCGCTGATCCGGTTTGGGCCGAACGAGCGGGCAAAGAGACCCTGACTCTTTTAAATTACGGTCTCGCCAGACAGCATTATGGTTGGGTGTTATTCACTAAAGCGGCACAATTGCACGCCGAAGGTAAGCTTCAAGAGGCGAGATCGGTTTGGCAACAAGCTCTAACGTTAACCGATAGCTACCAGGAATTTTATATCCGTGCGGCAGCATTTAATGATCACAAGCTATTTTTAGTGATATACCACCAGCTACCACAGTTAGCCAACGTAAAGCGCGAGGCGCGGGCGGATCACGGTAAATCCATGCTGCATCTCGCCATCATGAATCAGCGAACGGCCACTGCTCGATGGTTGATAGATCAACGTATATCCATGGATAGCAAAGATGATCAGGGGTTTAATGCAATGCATTTTGCGGCGCAAACCGGGCAGGTGGAGATCATGCCGTTATTAAAAGCGAACGGCGTTGGTATCAATGTTACCGGCGAACCTTCTGGTATGTCGCCCTTGATGCAGGCTATCGAGTATAAGCAAGATGACGCTGCGCTGTGGCTAATGAAAAATGGAGCCGAAATCAATCATTCGACGACATCCGGTTTGACCGTGCTGGGACACGCTGTGACGGTTGGAAACGTTAAGATAGCTGAAGCATTATTGCAGGCCGGTGCGAACAGAGGTGTGATTATATACGATCAATACACGCTACAGCAGGCCGCCGTCGAATTGAAAGACGACGCCATGCTTGCGATGTTGAAACGGTATCCTGGCACCGGTTAATGATTGATGACGACGAGCACCAATCAGAACGGAGTAGGGTATCGTTTTATAACCTCAAGTACGTCTTGTTTCATTGAGTCGGTAAAATCAATATCGAAGGCGTCAATGTCTTCTTGTAATTGGGCCATGGTAGTAGCGCCGATGATCGTCGACGTTACGCCATCAATCCGGTCACACCAAACCAGGGCAAGTTGCGAGGCCGTTATGCCGTGTTTTTTCGCAACGCCCATATAAGCTTCGATGGCGGCAGAAGAGTCGACGGTGTCTCTGAACAATCCATTGCGCTGTGAAATGGTCCAACGACTCCCTGCTGGCCTGGCTCCGTTAAGGTATTTACCGCTAAGCATGCCCCCTGCCAGTGGTGACCAGGGTAGATAGGCGATATTCTCCATAGCGCAGTGTTCGATCAGATAAGGCCAATCTTTTATGTGCAGTAAGTTAAACTCGTTTTGAATCGATACCATGCGTGGCAGATTATGCGCTTGGCTCAGCTTCAGATAGGTGGCAATGCCCCAGGTCGTATCATCAGACAATCCGCAATGACGTATTTTGCCTGCTGCAACACATTCATTCAGTCCTTCCAGGATATCGAGCATACCGACGGTTTCAACTTCGGCGTCGGCATCGGTGAACCTATAGTGATTGGGAAAGTGTTTTCCAAAATGCGGGCTGGTACGGTTGGGCCAGTGCAATTGGTAAAGATCAATATAATCTGTTTGTAATCTTTTCAGGGAGTTATCGACGGCTTCAATAACCGCTTGTCGGCATAACGGCATTCCACCTCGCACCCATGGAAGGCCCGGCGCAATCTTGCTGGCGAGGATGATGTCACTGCGCTTCCCGGCATTGCGTGCTAACCAATTGCCTATGATGGTTTCCGTTTTGCCATAGGATTCAGCATTGGGGGGAATCGAATACATCTCGGCCGTATCGATAAAATTAATGCCTCGGCTGAGCGCATACTCTATCTGTTCGTCTGCGTCTTGCTGTGTGTTCTGCGTGCCCCAGGTCATAGTACCAAGGCAAACTCGGGAAACATTGAGCCCACTACTTCCTAGTGTTGAAAATTTCATAATTCTAAGCCTTTATATTCATGATATAAGAAAGTTGATGATGGCGTGTATGGGGGATGGTACAGGATTTAGGCTATATTGGCAGCCCGTGTAGGGGGTGGTGAAGCGTTAGGGCTCTAGATCAGCTACTTTTTCCTGTAGTAGGAAAGTCTTAATAGTGACTTAATTAAAGCTCGCCTTATAATTCTTTGCTTGCAAATGAACATACTGTTCCACAGCGCCCTGTAAGCGGAATAATCGTGCTTCATTTTTAAAATCATAAACACGATATAGGCAATATTGCTGATTCCATTGCAATGAATAGGCAAGTTCGTTATCAGTAATATAGAAGGGTTGGTACTTTCCACAATTAGTAGTTTTTACTTCAATAAACAGCTCTTCTTCACTCTCTACAGTAAACGATTGAATATCAAAACCGGCACCATCACCTTTTTCTTTACTCACCCATTTAACATCTTGCGCAAGGTCTGGTCGTCCTGCTTGTTCCAACCGGAAGCGTTCAAAGTCCAGTACAAACTGTTCACCTCTTTCGCCGAGGCTGCGGTTGTTTCGCTCCCGTTCAGTGTAATTGGGCTTTCTGGCAAGATAATCGCGCTGAATCTCCTTAACGCTGGAAATGCGTTCGGGCAAATCCGGATCTAAAACGTTAGCCCAATTCAGAATGTGTGGTTGAGCTTCGACTGGAGTGTCGGCGGCGTTCGAAAAAACATCAAGCTCTTGTAGGTTTGCCGCTATGTGAGAGAGCACTACCTGGTGTAATTGCCTTTGATAGTTGAACGCAGGTTTATAGCCCTTTTGCTGTGATCGGCATAGTGGCAAATTCAAACTATATTAAGCAAGTTGGTTTCAACGGCAGTCAGCTGCTTGGTAAAATAGCCATTCGTGCAGCTGGTAATGAGTAGATTCTGCATAGCTCGAGTCATGGCAATGTACAGTAATCTCACTTCTGTTGCCTTATCGTCATCGTTGCAGCCTTCTCCCACACCAGCCACAATTACGCGGTGAAATTCCAGGCCTTTACTGCTATGCATGGTGAGCAGTGAAACCCGTTGCTTTAGCGGGTCATATTTTGCTTTGCTGGCCTTGTCGTGTGTAAGTAAATAGGGGATTTTGGCTTGTTCCAGGGTTTTCGCGAGACGAACTCCGATCTTGGCTGTCCGATAAACGATAGCGATATCCCGTAATTCACAACCGGCATTGTTCCACTTTTCGATGCAGCGCGCGATGAAGTTAGCTTCCTCTTCGGCTGTGTCAAATTCTCTTACGATAGGGTCGGAACCGTTGACCCCGCCACTCTCTGGTTTGATCAGTGGCAGATGATCTTCGTCGCTTTCTTGTTCCTGCAAATATTGCTGCGCAAACTCGTAAGCAAAATGCAGAATCTGACGCGTATTGCGGTAGTTCAATTTGAGGACGGTGGTGCGGCCCCGCGCTTGAATACCTACGCTGCTGAGAGTAAAGCCCAAGCCATTGCGTTTGTATATGGATTGAGCGTCATCGTATAGTAATAGTAGAGTGTTAGTTTCCGGGTCTACCATTCCGGTGATCAATTTGAGCCAGTCGGCCTCAAAGTCGTGGGCCTCGTCAATCATAACTGCCCCGTATTGCGCTCTTGGTATTAGCCCCTTATCCACCCCATTGATTACACCAGTAACTTGTTTTTCCCAGTGTGGAGCATTACCAGAAGGCAGTGGAGCTTGATAGCTTTGCAATTGCGCGGCACACCAGTCATGAAAGTGATAAACCTGCACTCTGCGTTCAACTCCTTGTGCTGCCACGTAACTTCGAAGTTTAGCCGCCAAGGTGATATTGAAACACAACACTAAAATTGGCTTATGTAGTAAGTTGGCGAGATGAAGACAACGGTAGCCCAAGATCATAGTTTTGCCCGAGCCTGCGACCCCATGAATAATGCGATGCCCGTCTCCCAGGCTTCGGGCTAGTTGTTCCTGCTGGTAATCCATAACCCGGATGATATCGGGAAGCTCCCAAGTACTAGGGGTCTTTGTTTCAGCGGGGGCTTGTTCAGTGGAGCGCTCGCCGAATAAATCACTTTGTGCGGGGTGCACTCTTACTTCTGGCCAAAGGTGCCAACGAATACAATCGATTTGTGGCTGAGTCAGTTTATTACCGAACTGATAGTTGAACATGTTCCACAATTTGGTTTGCAATGTTTCGGCATCAACGCTTGGTAATAGATCGTCTTTGTTGATGATAAAGCGGGAATCAATGATTTGGTCAATGCCCAGGGACTGAATTTGTTTTTCGGAAAGATTAGTAAAGACAACCCCATATCCCCAAGGAAATGATAATTTACCTGAATGATGTCCGTCGCCCTGTTGGAGTTGAGGGTCCCGGGACAATAGATTCACTATCTGGTGCGCATATTGGCGGGCTTGTTCCAACGGATTGGGTTGGGTTTTAAGGCCCGAGCGGGTGAGGATATTGAATCGTTCCTTGTCACCCTCTTTTATAGAATCGGCTTTCCAGTCTTTGACCTCCAATATCAATAAGCCTCTGCCGGGATGCAGTAGCGTAAAGTCCGGGTGTAGGTATTTGCCACCGATGCCAATGTCGTACCAGCATAGATAGTCGTCTTCCAGGTGGGAATCCAATCGATCAGCAAATCGGCGTTCACCGCATTGCATTTTCTTTCTAGCCACTGGTAGCGAGGGGAAGAAAATCGCCATGATGTTGTCTCAGCTTTTCTTAAGCAGAATGAAGAAGGCTTTCAGTAAGGGCATGCTAAAAACTAGTCATCCCGCTCAGAATTTCAAATTAAGTGTATTGTCCTTTGAGTATAGGTTGCGCCTTATAAAGCGGCAAATAACGCGAAACCGATTGAAATAGAAGGTAAAATTCATTGAACCACGCACCGGGCAGACGGCGGCGGCAAGAGCCGACGTACTCAGGAAACGTTCACACTTATCTATACATTACGCATGAGAGAGGACAAATCTTTCCTCATACAAGCGATCCGCCAACCGCTCGATTTCATCCTTCATTGCCAACTGACTCACCCACCGCGCAGGAATGCCCTCCACTCCGTAATAGGCTCCGGCCACCTGCCCGACGATGGCAGCGGTGGTATCAGCATCATCGCCCAGATTAGCAGCCCTCAGTACGGCTTCCTCAAAACTATCGGAATGATAAAAACACCACAAAGCCGCTTCCAGTGACCGAACGACGTAGCCTGATCCGACAACGTGCTGAACGGTAAAATGCCGATAGGAAGCCTCAGCCAGACTCTGTACCGTTTCCAGAGTAGATTGGTAGGCGTGGTGCATAAAGATGTCGTCTTTGGTACCGCCGACAAGAGCAGTGCGCAGTTGTGCGGCAAATAAGCGGGCGCACTCGATTGCTTCCTTCGCACCATGAGTGGTTCTGGAGCTTTCACCTGCATAATGGAGTGTGGCTTCAACGTCTTCAACATAGAACATGGGAATAGGCGCCAGGCGCATAATACTGCCATTACCCGCCGAGTGCGCATCTGTACAGCCAGAGAAAGGGTGTTTGGTTTCCAGATAACGATGTAACGCGCTGCGTACGGTGCTGCCGATATCGAAGCATTCGCCGGTACAGCTCATATAGCCCACCCGGTACCAATTACAGTATCGATTCATCTGATCTTCGGGATCAAAACCGTTGCAATGCAGCAGGCTGTGCGCAAGACACAAGGCCATGGAGGTGTCATCCGTCCATTCTCCTGCGTTCAACCGAAACGGGCCGCCTCCAGTCATATCGGTGACGGGTGTGAAGGAATGCCGCGCTTTAAATTCAACGGTTGTGCCTACAGCATCGCCGCATGCAAGTCCCAATAGGGCTCCCCGATATTTTTCCTTATTCATGCCTATTTAATCCTTTTCGCTTTTCCTGCATCAGCATCAAAAGTCGTCTGTATTCTGATAGTAGTAATTTATTGCAACGGCCAAACCCCAATCAATATAAAATACAGTTCCTCAGCATTTAGTCAACTGACTCCCCCGCTACTCTCTCATCCAACAAAAACACAAGATCACGAACCCGCTGATTACCTGGCCAGCCATTCTGCAACACTTCGATATCCTGCTGAGCCATTTCAAATGCCTGCTCCTTGATGAAAAGTTTGGCGCGCTCCAGATGCGCCAGAAAAAAAGGCGTGTCCGCACTCAAGTTGATGGAATCTGAATAGTAACTCAGAGCCTCTTCCTTGCTGCCGTGGCGTAGCTCATAGAAACCATAGAGAAACGCAACAATATAGTTGTAAGAACCCAGGTCCTTGGCTTTATCAAGATAGGGGCGCATCTCTCTTAAGGAACCCTGAAGATAATGGAGGGTTGCAAGACGTTGATGTGGCTGTCCGTCTCGGGGTTGTTGTGTGGCATAAAAACGATAAAAGCGGAAGGTAAATTGAGTTTCATTTTCTGTCAGTTCGCGATGGCCGTACCAAAGCAGATCGTACAATGATTCAGCCATCCAGAATTGATTCATAATATGGTCTGGATCTAATTCGGCCCCCTTCAAAGCGAGTTCGATCGCCCGTTCGTAATGCCCAAGTTTGCGCAGACATTGCGCGATTAAACTAATGAGTTCCACGTTCTGGGTATGGTTGTCAAAGGCGGCCTCCAATAATGCGAGTGCCTGCTTGAATTCATATTGTTTGATTAAATGATTTGCCTGCAAGAACAGGCAGTCCAGATATTGCGGGTCGCTGGAGGCAACTGAGCCAACGAATTGTAAAGCCGCTTCTTCGTAACCGGCATTTAGCATGATTTTGGCAACCTTGATTCGTTGTGAGGTTGTGACTGGTACGACGCCGGTGGTTGCGTGGTTCACAAACTGTTGTGCTAATTGTGTCACTTTGAGTGTGGCCAGTACGTCGTAAGGATAGAGTTGGAGAATCCGATAGTAAGTCTCAAGTGATTGGTAGGTTTCACCGATCCATTCATGTACGAAGGCGGTCGCACGCAAGGCTGAGATATTATTCTCGTCCATTCCGGCAAGTTCAGCAGAAAGAGATCGTATTAATTCAATATCCTGCTCGTCTATGGCTATTTGTAATTTCGTTTCCAGTGCATCCAGATACAAATCCGAATCCGCTGAATAGTATTTAAGAGTCCGCAGAGCATCATCCGTTTGATTCAGCTGTCGGTAGCAACAGGCAATGAACAATGGAGCGCGCACATCATGATCCGGATCATGCAGTGTATGATCCAGATAGAAAGCCGATCGTTCAAACTCTCGTTGCGCCAGTAGTGATTTTCCGGCATAGAATGAAAATCGCGTTCTGGCAACACGGGCTAGTGCGTCGTCACCGGCCTTCTCTGCAACGGTGACCAGTTTTTCATGCAGGTATGCATTCTCCGGATAGGTATGAATGAGCTGATTCAGATATCCGATAGCGTCAGAAAATTGTTCTAACTCCATACAGGCATCGGCTAGCATATTCAAGTAGCTGGCATCGTTGTTGACGTATTCCAAGCGGGCGCTAACCAAATCAATAAAAGCTCGGGAGGCCCGTTGCTCATCGATGTGGACCATCGCGATAATTTTATAGTGAGTCGCCTCCGGGTTTTCTCCGGCAAGAGCGTACTGATAGGCGATCTGGTCATTAACGGCAACCCAACGTTTTTGCTCCACCAGGGATCGCAGTTGTTGCATCCATTCATCAGACGTTTTAGTCATTTGAAATCCTCCTTAGTGAGCTGAATTCAGTGGGCCACATTCGTGGGTATGGTTTCATTTTCAGATAACGATGGCGACCGAAATGGATGCCGAAGCCAGGGGCTTTGCGGATGGGTGAGTAAGTGGTGGGCAGCCAGAAGGTGTTCTTCGCCCTGGGCATCGTCGAGGTTTTTCATTGCGAATTGGCGGCCTATCAAATAGCTATGAGCAAACTGATACCAATTGCAGAACAGCTTTTTTGCCTCTTTGGCATCGGCAAGAATGGTATCCCATGCTTCCTGCTCAGTGATGTGGCCGCAAGTGACCGCCATTCTGGCAAGTAAGATAACGCGGCCCAGATCCCAGGCAATAATGGATTGATTACCCAGAATAAACCGGTAGTGCCAGACCAACGACTCCCGCAGAGCCTGACCCGCGTCATTTTTTTCGAGCCATTGATGGCGCTGCTGCCATTCAGGATACGTGGTAACAGAGAGTCGGCAGTAGATGTCATTGTAAATCACGCGATGACCGTCTGTTCTGAGCCAAGCGACACTTTCCCGATAGGAGTCTGCGTCACTTATGTCCCACCAGCTTTGCAATAATTTGTTATACAGCTGGGGGTCTCCGTAGCTAAGGCGGTCATGGCAAGCGCCGTTCTTTTGCGTGATGATGGCGCTCAGGGCCAATGCCCAAAGCTGTTCGTCGGTGTGTCCTTGGGGGTTGTAGTCCGTGTCCTGTCGGGTCATAGAAACGAATCCGTGTTTTGGCGATTTAGGATATAGACAAGGCCCGCGCAAACAACCCATCCGCGAACCCTTAATTTCATTCTTTATTGCCAGCCGCTTCCAGTGGCCGGACTACGTAGTCGGAATTTGCAACGTGTTGAACAGTAAGCTGCCGATAGTTTGCCCCAGTCAGATTTTGCATTGTGTTAGCGTTAGTGTGAATGCGCTTCTTTCAAAACCATCAGTACCTTTACATCCTTTGTAACGGCATCAAGCCGAACATAGCCAATCGCCGCTGGCTCATCGGCTACCCGTTTAATGGCGTCAGCAGAACTTTTAACCGTGACCGGCAGTTTGCCGCGACCGCTAAATAAATAATACGCCCGATAACGTCGTAACTTATCGTCTTTTAGCTTTACCACTGTGTTGTAAAACGCGATAAAAGCGGGGTGATCGTGGGGCAGGTCAATTGTCAGGATTTCCCGGTGGGTTTCAGGATACAGCGGCATGCGCCCCAAAAAAATCCGCTTCAATTGCTGTTCGGTTAATGCGGGCACCGAATTGTCTTTGTTCACAATCACTGCAATATCGGCAAGGCAACATTGCGGCTGCAGCCAGGTCAGGCAAAGCATCAAAAGCACCACGGTTCCACGAGTCAACGTCATCAAAATACCCAGTCCAGGCTGATGGTGGTCAAAACGGTATGGCTCGGGGGCGCTTCATTGGTGGGTAATATCTGGCCTGAGGTGCCGTCGCTGAAATCGAGTCGTTGCCATTCGGCTTTCAGAGCCAAGTCGGAATAAAAATCCCAGCGTACGCCAAAGGTCCAGGTGTTCTGCCTGTAGTTGCTCAATTGCAGGTAGCGCCCGACCCTGTCACGCACCCGATCCAGTACCTGGAGGCCGGGAATGCCCGGCGGGATCGTGGCATAGGTGGATTTCAGGACCTGAAAGGCTTCTTTATTCAATTCATTGGTGAAACCGCCACGCACAAGGTAAGGGGTCAGGTCGCCGAACCGTTTCTGTGCCGAGATGTACCAGCCATGGGCATCATTGCTGTAGCCTTCATCGGTGTTTTTGATATCAAACACCTCACCCAGGACGGCATATTCGTCCTGCTCCCAACGTAAGCCCAGGGATTGATAGCGGTACCAGGCGTCCTCACTTTCAAGGGAATCCAATATGAACCCCAGTTGTGCATTGGAGGCGGCTAGCTGACGGAAAGCGGGGTCGGAAGGCCGGGGTCCGTTCAGCCGAATATCCGATTGGTCGTATAAAAGACTGTAGCGTAAGGTATAGGGGCCATTTTGAATTTTGATATTGCCACCCACTACGGGCTTCACTTCAATCTTAATGGCGTCCAGCGAGCGCCGCATGGTACCGGCTAAAAATTGCAGGTCGATCGAAGTCTCGTTGTAATCCATAAGATAGGTGATGTCGGCACCGTCGAAATTGCTGAACGGCGCCAGCACGTTTGCATACACATCAATAGGCGGCCGGGCCCAGACGTAGGAGTAGCCGACGTCCAGCGTTTCAGAATACAGATAGTGAGGGGTTCGCAGGCGGCCCGCGCGCAAACGCCAATTGGCATTGAGTTGATAGGCGAGAAACAGCCAGTCCAGTTGGGGTTCAAATGGTTCCTGGTCATCAAAACTGTGGGCGCGGCTCACGGCCTGCATGGTTAAGGTTAAGCGCTCCGCGAGGTTGCCGCTGAGTTGTAAACCCAGCACGGTATCGCCGTCAAAACGCCATTTCTCGTTATCATAGTTAGAATAAGTTAGTCCTGAATGATCCAGCCGTCCTGCGGCCAGAGAGGCGAAACCGGAAAAACGCCATGAGTCTTGTGCCGATGCAGTCGGCGATAGCACCCAGGACAGGAGTAAAGTGGTCAACAGTTTATACATTATGTTGTTTTTCGTTTCAGGTTTTATGGTGTATCCAATCCCGGTGCGAGCTATTCGGGGAAAGCAGTATAGAATGTCGTGATACGGAAAAACAGAAATCAAAGCTCTCAGCGAAACACTCAAGAACCCGGCAATGAATCGAAATTCCAAAATCCGCTTTAATATAATGATGATCGCCGTAATCGGTGGCCTGGCATTTCTGGTCTATCTCACAGTGAATGTGTTTTTAGCCATGGTCAATGGTAAGCGCCTGGACGAATTGCAGCATCGTCATTACCCCATTATTGAAGAGATACGCCAGGTAAAACAAGAGCTGGCTTCGCTGCGGGAAGGTTATGCTGCCACCATTGGCTTGGGTGACCGTATGTTATTGGAAGAAATGGGGCAAATCGAAAGTACCGTACGGCAGCGGCTGAAACACATACAGGAGCTGGAAAACAAGCCGGATTCCCTGCTGCCGCAGACACAGTTGCAGTTCGAACAATACGCCCAGGTCATTTTACGCTTAGCCAATCATGTGATAGACGATCCCGGTAAGCTGGATGGCAGTCAGGATTCCATTCACCACGTGTTAAAGCTCTACGAATCTCTGCTTGCCCAGATCAATCAGTTGCAGCAAGAGCGGCAAACCGCCTACGGTGCGTTACTCAGAACCACCAATGAAGCGGTGAACCAGGCTAATTTATGGGGTGCGGTGCTGGGGGTTCTGGTGATCCTGATTCTGGTGATTTTGGCCTGGACTGTGTCACGCAAGGTGTTGCTTGAAATCAACGAAAGCGATCGCTTGAAACATGAGTTTCTGGCCACTATTTCCCATGAATTGAGAACGCCCATGAATGGCATTATCGGCGCGCAGAGTTTGCTGCGGGAAACGGAGCTGGACGAGCATCAGCAATCCTGGCTTGAAGTCGCCACCAGTTCTTCCAACGGTATGATCCGCATTATCGATGATTTGTTGCAGTACAGCGAAGTGAGTGCGACTGAGGGTCTGCCGGTGCTGAACGAAATGCGCTTGCGTTCTGTGATTGAAAAAGTACTGGAATCCTATCGTCTGGATTTTATGGACAAGAATCTGTACCTGAACTTTAGGGCCGACCCGATACTGGATGCGTTGATAATCAGTAACGACAATAAAATACGGTTTGTGTTACGGCAGTTATTATCCAATGCACTGAAGTTTACCGAGCGTGGCGGTGTCGAATTGTCTGTTCGCCAAATTGACCACTCAGGCAGCGGTGCTTCGTTTGGTTGGGCAGATACGAGATGGGTCCGAATTCGTGTTTGCGATTCCGGGCCCGGTATCCCGGATCAGCAGTTGGGGAAGATTATTAAACCGTTTACTCAGCTGGATGGCACCTTTTCGCGTCGGCATCAGGGCATGGGGATCGGCTTGGCAACGTGCTCTGCTATTGCACGTTTGCTGGGGGGCGCAATCGATTTGCAGAACCGCGATAGTAGCGGGTTACAGGTTGATTTTGAATTTCCTGTCAGGGTGCTGCAGGAGTCGGTTGCGAAACCGACGGTGGCACCACTGGCCAGGAAGCAGGCTGATGCCAGTAATGAGGCCAGCCAAATCGTCATGATCGTTGAGGATAACGAGACCAGCCTTACGGTGATTAAGGCTTTTTTGAAGAAACTGGGTTTGAATTCGGTTAGCGCAAAAGACGGACTGGAAGCCCTGGATTTGCTGAAAACGCGTCCGGTGGACCTGATTTTGATGGATTGCCAGATGCCGGTCATGGATGGCTTTGAGGCCACTCGGGCCATTCGCAAAATGCCGGCTCCGTTGTGCGATACCTGCATCATTGCCCTTACTGCAAACGCATCCGCCATGGACAAGCAGTATTGCCTGGACATTGGAATGAGCGACTTCCTGGCGAAGCCGGTGGCGCTAAAAGAGTTAAGGACGATGATTCAGGTGCATCTTTTTCGGGGGGTATAGACCGGCCACCAGATGCGGCTACCGCTGATAGGGGATTCGCGTATAAAATGCCATTATCGATTAATAAGTGGTAAACATAACAACGTCAATTGATAGAGCTGTAAAGAATGCGGTGAATGAGTCTGCGATCCGGTGCGCACGGAGTGCCCGTGGGCGCTTTCAGTTATGCGATTTTACAATTTAATTAGTCCTTAAAAAACAGAATGATAAGGGCTGTTATCCGGCTTTCGCCCGGGACAATCCTTATTTTTACCAAAAAATCGTGTCCTGCAGGCGTTAATATAGCTAGGGTGCAGAGTAAATTTGCTACCATGGGTAACCAGGAGGTAGTTTGCTTGTCAGTGTTGATCGTCATCGGGTAGGTGCTAAAAGATGGTTGTGGATGTTCCAGGCTATAAAATAGTTTCGGAAATCGGAAAGGGTGGAATGGCGACGGTCTTTGTCGCCGTTCAGGAAAGCTTTAATCGAAAAGTAGCGCTCAAGGTCATGGCTACGAGCCTGACCGGCGACCCGGTTTTTGGCGAACGTTTTCTGCGCGAAGCCCGGATTCTTGCCAGCTTGACCCACCGCAATATTGTCTCCGTCTACGATCTAGGCAAGCATGCGGGCTATCCGTATTTCAGCATGGAGTTTTTACCCGGTGGCGACCTCAAGCATCGGCTCCGATCCGGTATCCGTGCTGACAAGGCCGTGCGCATTATTTACGATATGGCTGGCGCCCTCGCCTTCGCTCATTCCAAATCCTATATTCACCGCGATATCAAACCTGAAAACATGTTGTTCCGTGCAGACGGCACCGTGGTGTTAACCGATTTTGGTATAGCCAAGGCCCTGGAAGCGGATACTAATGTCACTTCTGTGGGGGTGGTGGTGGGTTCGCCCCATTACATGAGTCCGGAACAGGCGCTGGCAAAAAAAGTCGACACCCGTTCAGACATCTATAGTTTGGGCGTTGTGATGTATGAGGTTTTGGTCGGCCGGCCCTTGTACGATGCCGGTTCTTCGGTCGCCGCAGCCATCAAGCACATATCTGATCCGATTCCGAAATTGCCCGCCAAGCTCAGTTGTCTGCAGCCGGTGCTGGAAAAGATGGTGGCCAAACATCCTTCCGATCGTTATGCCTCCATGGTGGAAGTGGCACAGGCGCTGGAACCCTATGTGCAGTCCCCTTTCGATACCTGGGAAAGCGTCGGCAGGCGTCCGTTAAACCCGCGTTCGCGCATGATGGTTGAAGATTTGCCGACCATCTCCGATTTTGAATTCCCTTGGAGCGACCGGGATGATACCCCGATTCCCACAGCCATCGCGAAACAAAACTCGCCCTCAGCACCGACCATGTTTGTTAAGCGCACGATGTTCGGCAAAATGCGCATCCGGGTACATCGTACGTTTGCCAGTATCCGCCATCATCTGCGGCCCAACGAAAACAGTGCCGTGCGCCTTAAATTTGCCATGATGCTGGGATTATGCGCGTTGGTCGGCCTGTCGGTGTTTTATGTGTTGGATAATAAATCCTTGTCCAAGGGCTCCGCGTTGCAAATGCGAGCGCAGGAGATTTTTGCCGGCATAAACAAGCCCGGAACCGCTCAACCGGCATCAGGCAACACCGCTGCCGAGCCCCCCGCTGCGGTCGTGGAATCCGGCTCGCCAAAACAGGAGGGCGCAAATTTCAATGCGGATACCGAAGTAGTTGCTGCTACGGCAGGCATTGAATCCAAGGAGACCCGCCCGGTCATCCGCTCTGAGGTGGAATCCGGGGCCGACGCCATGGCGGAAGCAAAAGCGGACGCAAAAGCCGGCGCCCTGCAGCCCGTTGCGGTCAGTGCCATTCCGGCACCTTCGGCGGAGGACAGCCCTGAAATTTACGATCTGATGAATGAAGCCCGTAAAGCAATGTGGGCAGAAAACTGGGCCAAGCCGGCAGGTCGCAGTGCACTGGATTATTACCGTAGAGTGTTGCAGTTGCAGAGCAATCATCCTGGTGGGCTTGCCGGCATTGATATGGTAACCCGTAATATACTGAGCCTTGCCAGCCGCGACCTGAATAACGATCACTTAAGCTCCGCCTACGAGTACGTTCAGCAAGCCAAATCGCTGACCCAAGAGTACGGTTTGTCCGGGGAATTAATGACCCGTGCAGGTGAAATGAGTGAAACCATTGCGCGTATTGAATATCTGGATACGATGGGGAATATTGAACGCTGGGTCACTATTCTGGAAGGGTCGGATTTTCTTACTGTCGATGATTTGAACCAGGCTTATTCTGCTTATATGTCTGTTCTGAACGCCAATATCAATGATGATAAATTGCGGGTAGCAAACGGGGTGTATTCCGACGCATTCTATGAGCTGGGTAAAAAATACTTCAAGCGTAACCAGATGGAAATGTCTCGCGACTTAATTGCAAAAGGATTACAGATCAATCCGCAGCATGAGCAGCTAAGGGATTTGAGTGCGCGTTGGTCCCGCCGCAATAACAATGATGACTATTTTTTGGATAAGCTTTATTAGTTTATCCATTCCAGTCAGGGAAGCTCTTTTATGATAAAGCGTATACACTATTACCTAATTCCGATGCTGTTGTGTCTGTCACCCGCCGCATTACAAGCGCAACCGGAATGTGAAGACAGCGTAGAGTTTGCAAAAAACGGTTGGCAGTCAAAGGCGGTTCAATCGGATATCGATGATTACCTCAGAGACCACCGCATGAAGGTGAACTGGCAACAAGAACCGATTCCACCCGATCAGATCGGACGTGATTATTATGAATGGCTCTGGAGTGGAAAAATCGGTGCCAAAATGAAACAGGAATTGATGCAGCGTTATTGTGGCAATTCCGAGGCAGCCTGAATGTTGCGTTTGATGTCTACGGAATCTATCTGCGCCGGATCCAGGTACAATTGCGCGTATTTTTTATAAACACCGCTGCCTAAAAACAGATTAAACACATCCCGATCAATATTTCCTTTTACTGCCATGCGGAACAGAATATCCACCGCTTCGCTGATGGGCTTCGCCACTTTATAGGGCCGGTCTGCCGCTGTCAGCGCTTCAAAGATATCGGCAATAGCAATGATCCGCTCCGGAATAGATAAATCTTCTGCGCTCAGACGACGCGGGTAGCCGGTGCCAGTCAGCGTTTCGTGATGGGTGGAGGCGTAGCGGGGCACATTGGCCAGCTCCGGAGGGAAAGGAAGATTGTCGAGTAGTTTGATGGTGCCGATCATATGTTCATTAATTTTAAAACGGTCTTCCGCAGTCAGGGTGCCGCGTGACACCAGCAAATTGTAAAGCTCTCCCTGATTGTAAAGATGTTCCGGAATATCCATTTGAATACCAAAGCGTGGATCGTGTGCCTGTTGGTTGACCCGTTCAATCAAGTGTTGGGGTTTATTGGCAAGCAGGGTCTCGCGCACAGGCAGCGCTTCGGCCTTTTTCCCATATCGCTCCAATTCGATGGCTGAAACCCCCAGCCGGTCATCGAAGTGGCGCTGCCAAGGGGTTTCAGCCAATGCGTTTAAACGCGCCGCATCTTCCGCAGACAGAAATTCCGCTCCGATGTTGGCACCGGCGACAAACGCAAAATCGTCTTTTAGCTGTGCCTGTTTTTGATCCAGTTGTTGTCGTAGGGTGTGGGCTTGCTCCGGATAGCGGATCAGCTGACGCAAATAATCGATTTCAGCGTCCCGCCACAGCACTTCAAAACGGGTGCGAATTTCATGAATCCGGTTGTAAATCAGCTCCAACTTAGTACTTTTGTCGACAATGTGTTCCGGCGTCGTGATCTTGCCGCAATCGTGCAGCCAAGCGGCCAATTTGAATTCCCGGTATTCATCGGAATCGTTAAATTTGAAGTCGGCGAAGGGTGCGTCCTCGCTGCGCTCTGCCGCTTCAGCGATCATCACCGATAATTCGGGTACCCGTGCGCAGTGTCCCGCTGTGTAGGGGGATTTCTCATCAATGGCTTCTGCGATCAACTGCACCAATGATTGCATTAACTCTTTTAGCTGGACTTCGTAGGCTTCAATGGATGACGACATTTCCAGCATCGATTCGGATAATTCATGCACTTCAATTATGGAGCTGCGACAATACTCCACTTGGTTGAATTGACGATTTTTAATTTTTGCATTCTCTAGCGCTAAGCGGCGGATAGGGTTGACGATAGGATTGGCAAACAACCATGAAATAGGAATTAACAACAGCAAACAGGCGCAGGTGATTAGCATCGACGTTTTAACCTTTGCCAGGCTGGGGGCCAGAACACGCTCTTCGGGAACCACAATGGCAAAATATTCCTGATAGGTATCGCTGCGGTTGAGCGGTGTGACAAAGATAAAATGCGATCGATCATTGATCTGGGTATTGATAATGTTGCCGATGCCTTCTCCGCTGTGGGCAATATTGAATAACTCAGGATAGGGAACGGTGGAAAGATTGCGAAGATTGCTGTCCTGGGGGGTGAGCCAGGTTTCGGTCAGTGTTTGGCGGTGGGATTGATTGAAGCGGTGTATTGCCAGGTTAAGGATGTCGGCAAGGGGAGCTAGGCTTTTCTTAACCAGCAAATGAAAATCGTGGGGCAAGGCCTTGTCAATTTCTGTTAAAGGTTCATGAAAGCGAATTCCGTCATAAAAGTACTGCTCGGCAGTGTGATGTAATATGGCGGCACTTTCTATAGTGCCGTACGCTTCGCCGGTTAACACCGCTTCGATCGCTGTGCGATTAGAGCTGGTTTCGAGAACCCGAATGTCGGGGAAGGCGTTGCGGAAAATTGAAATAAGCGACCAACCTTCGGGGATGGCCAGAGTTTTGCCTCGCAGTTGTTGTAGGGTTTCGATGTCTGATACGCCCTCTTTCGTAATGATTGCGTATGGTAGATCCAGCATCGGATCGCTATAAAGCCCTGCTCCCGCCAACGCTTCGCTTTTCAGGACCGGGTGTATGATATCCAGATTACCTTGCTTGAACATGCTCACCAATTGCGGCCAGGAGTAACCATTTACAAATTCGATTTTCAGACCTGTCATGCTGGCAAGGGAACGGATCAGATCGATTGCGTAGCCCCTGGGCTCACCGGCGACGGCATAATCCATTGGTGGCCAATCCAATTCGTTGGATACGCGTATCACGCCAAGTTCATCGATGTATTTTTTTTGCTCGTCTGTCAGGTTGATTTGCGGAAGATCAGGTTTCGCCGGCGCGTTTTCCACGAGGTGATTCGATGCAATCACCTCCCCACTGCTCTGATATAAATAGATCTCGCTGTCTGCATCCAATTGTTGGGATTGCAAATAAGTGGAAACCGTTGCCAGCGTGACATCGACGGCTAACACCGCCCCCTGCTCGGGTAACGCAATGGAATAGGTTTGTCCGGGGATTTGCAGTTGCTGAAATAAATAGGGCGGGGATTTATAAACCTGTTCGGTTGTGGCATTAATAAACCAGGGTCGACGCCTGGGGTCATATTCACTGCGTTCTTCGCGAAAGCGACGCAGTTCGAAATCCCGATTGTAATATTCAAAACGTCGTTTGCGCTGTGCCCCTTCATTCGCAACTTCAATAATGACCCAGCGATCCTCCGGAGTCGCCTGCATTTTCTGGCGTATGTCACCTGCACTTTCCAGGTTCACTAACTCATAAAACCGGCCGTCATCAAACCCGATATAAACACCGTAGAACGCATTGTTTTCTTTGATCACTTCCGAAAATAATTTGTAGGTATCAAGGGGAAGGTGGTTATTTTCGATCAACTTCGGATACGCTGCCAGCAGCTTGGTGGCCTGTATGACATTGCTGTCCGAGGAGGACAAAAAATTGCCGGTGCCGGAAGCACTTAGTTTAAATTGGGTTAACGCGGATTTTATTGCCAGCTCGCGGCTGAAATGATACTGCAGACCAATTGCGACCATGGCCGTGACCAGTGTGGCTAAGACAAAAACCCCGACCACGGTGATACGTATTGAAAAACGGGGGTTGTTGAGGGTGGTGGTATCTATCACTGTATAGCCTGCTTTCAATCCCTGATTACGGAAGGGTACCACAGGCGGGTGGCGCTTTATCAACCGGAATAAACGTTATGGCCATTGTTTAAAAGGACCGGTTACGTTAAACATATCGGTGTCTGTTCATCATGGCCTTTTATCAGGCTACAGGAGCTGCTTTGAATCAATTGATATTACACAACTATCCCCTGTCTCCATTTTCCGAAAAAATACGGTCGATGCTGGGCTATACCAAGATTCCGTGGCAATCCGCCAATACCCGTGAAGCGCCGCCCAGGCCGATACTGGAACAACTGGCCGGTGGTTATCGTAAGGTACCGGTAGCCCAGATCGGTGCAGATATATTTTGTGACACTCGGACGATCAGTGCAGAAATTGCTGCGATGGCCAACATGCCGGAGCTGATCGTGGAAAATGCCGATGCGGAGTGTCAGGCGTTTGTTGAGGAAGTCGAACAGAAAATGTTTTTTGCGACCCTGGCCTGTTCCATGTCCTTCAAGCTGAATAAAAAAGTTTTGCGAACTCTGTCTGTACTGGACGTAGCACAGATGATGTGGGATCGCATAAAAATGGGCCGCCATGCCACGGTAAAAATGGCCGGGCTGAAAACCTCCAAAGCGATTTTGCAGGCGTATCTGGAAGACCTGGAAAACCAATTGTCACGGGATTTTATTTTTGGGAATGGCCCGTCGATAGCGGACTTTGCCGCTTATCACAGTTTATGGTTCTATCGGGATCTGGCCGAAAAAAGCGAAATTAATAAATACCACAATATCAATCGCTGGATGGATCGAATTAAGCAATTCGGCCATGGAAAAGAGTTGGAGCTGGATCCGCCACTTGCACTGGAAATAGCGCGAAATAATGAACCGCGGCCGATCGAAGAGGCGTTCAAGGACGATCCGATGATCGGTAAACAGGTGCTCATAGCGCCGTCGGACTACGCCCAGACTGCGAGCCAGGGTACGTTGGTGGGGAGCAAACCCCATGGATGGATCATCGCGCGACAAGAGCCGTCATTGGGCACAGTGCACGTTCACTTTCCCCGGCATGGATTCACTTTAACACCGGTCTAGCAATGCCAATGCAACCGCGACGATAAAAAAAGGCGACCCTGAACAGGGTCGCCTGAGGTCGGCAAAACAAAACGGTTTGCTACCTTGGTTGGCTTAAATTATCTGAATAACTTGCCCAGGTGCATAAAGCGGGTTTCTCCGGAGGAGTCATCGACACCATCATTATCGGTGACGACATAGACTTCACCCTTCTTAGTAATAGCAGTTCCTTCCACTTTATCCAGTACCCAACCACCGGTGGCTTTCAAATCCGGAAGCAGATCGTGCACCACGGTCTTGCTGACAACGGGAAAATTACCGCCTTCAGCAGCGGGAGTTAAGCCGTCAATAGAAAAGCGATAGAGACGTTTTAACTGCGCTTTATCCCCTTGTTGATTGTCGCGCTCGATGACGACGAAATTGTGATCGTCAATGGCGCTTAATTCGCTCAGACCGACCCATGCGTCTTCTTGTGCCACATCCAATGGGTAATACAAGAATCCCCAATGATTATTCGATGGGTTGTAAACACCGATGCGTACGTGGTTTTCCGGATCGCCTTTCCACTCACGTTGAAAAGCCACCAACACACGCTCGTTTTCACCACTGCCGGTGACAGCGACACCTTCGAAACCGTTACTGATTTGTTTATCAATTACGCCATCCGGCAGATTGATTTCTTCCATTACCGTGCCGTCGGCTGCTGTCTTGATCAGTAGATTGGGGCGGCTTCCACCATTGCCTTCTGATACCAACCAAAAGCTACCGTCGCTACGTTGCGCGATGCCTTCCAGGTCATAGTCAACGGTGTCGCCATCCTTACTAAGCACCAATGCTTCTTTGATAATAGCCGGGCCATTCTTTGCTACTTTCACTTTAAAGATGCGGGATTGGGCGTAGTAGCTGTCGGGGACAGCGTAAAGGATGTTGGCTTTATGGTTATCCGCTACCATGCCGCTCAATGCGCTCCAGGGGATCAGTTGCTTGGGATCGGACATGATTTCTGGATAGTTCGCTGCTTTCGCACCGTATTGATAAATGGAAACCGTGGAACGGAAACCGTCATCTGCGCTGTCTTCTTCGCTGGATACCACCACCAGATTGCGCGATGGTATAGTTAGAATGCCTTCCGGCCCGATGGTGCTGGGCAATATCTGGTGTAGTTTCGGTTTAGCGAACGCAGCGACTTTATACACGGCCACCGCATTGCCGCGCTCAGCACCCACGAACAGATAATCGGCTTTGCCGTAATGTCCGGTGGTGACTGATTCCGGTTCGATGCCTTTATTTTCTGAGCGGCTTTCCGGGTAATGACCAATGCGGATGAAGTCGTGTTCCATAGACGAGCCAGACTCGTAACGGGCATGCCCGAAGGGACTAAAAATGGTAAATCCACGGCTACCGCCTTCCACACCATCAGCATCTTCATAATCGCCTTCGTTGGCGGTGACTACCCACCAGTCGTTAAGCCAGGCCACCGAATCCGGCTCGCGGCGACGATTGAGAATGTTATCAAGCGGTTCAATGACGTCGTTTTCTTGGGTGTCAACGCCAAATAAATCCACGCTGCCGGCGGAAAACTCATTGATGACCATGCCGCGACGCAGATCCACCAGAATCAAGTGATTGTTTTCTTGCAGGCTAACGGCTGCAATATTCAGGCGGCTGATGGCAACGTACTCTGGCTCCGGATCATCCGGTGCAATTTCAGCGTACCCTGTTAATTCCACTTGCCGTACTTTCCATTTTGACGGTTTGCCCTTTGTGGTGATGATTTTCAGATACCCGGCAGGCTGTTGAGGAATCAATCCGCCATCAAAATCTTCATCTCGCTCATTCTCGATAACCACCGCAGCATAGCGGCCGTCAGGGCTGATCGCGATGGCATCCGGTTGTCCTCCCATGTCGAGGTCGGCTACCCATTGGGGTTGCAGAGGGTTATCAATTGAATACACAGACAAAACGCCGCCGGGTGTGGTGTAACTCGAAGAGGTGTTGACTGCGACTAACAGATAGTCTCCGGTCACAGCCACTGAAGTGGGCTCGCCGGCTAGCGGTAAAAAGCCCGCTGCCACCGGCGCAGCCGGGTCCGCAATATCGATCATCCCGATGCGACCTCGAGGGCTATTGCTATAATAGACAACCTTCCCGTCCTGGCTGGCAGCACTGATCTCAGCAGCAGTGGCGTCGGTGGTATTTTCATCCGGCGCGAGATTCTGATAGACGGGAAAGGTCGATACGCGCTCAAAGTAGGTTTCTTTTTTGTGAACGCTTTTGGCCCGATCGTGCTTGTCGAGCGAAGACGCGACGGCGCCGGTTGCAGTGACTGCGATGGCGAGCGCCAGCGCGGACTTGATAAACGGAAATTGCATTTTATTACCCCTAATGGTCCGAATTCGGATACGGAAAGTTAACCAGGGTATGTTAGGGCGGCACTGTGACAACGAAATGAATATAAACTAGGCAGTTGGCGGGGCCGTTTTCAAACCCCGGTAAGGATCAAGCCTTATGTATAATCGGCCAGAACGCGGAACGCCCGACATTCTATGGCGCTTGTCCGTAGCTCAATAACCAAAACAGAGGGTGCAGAATATCATGAGCGAACTTCATTACGGCTCGTGCCTGTGTGGCAAAACTACATTTGAGGTGATTGGGGAATTTCAGCATTTTTATCTATGCCATTGCAGCCGTTGTCGAAAAGACACCGGGACTGCCCACGCCGCGAATCTGTTTTCCAGCACAGCAGAGTTACGCTGGCTGTCAGGTAAAAATAACGTAAAAATATTCACCTTGCCCGAAACACGTCATAAAAAAAGTTTTTGTGTTGAGTGTGGCTCTGCGTTGCCGAATATTCAGATGGATGGCAAGCTGTTGGTGGTTCCGGCGGGTTGTCTCGACAGTCGCCTGTCGGTAATACCGGACGCTCATGTATGTATGGCCAGTAAAGGCGATTGGGATGCTGGGTTAGAGCAGGTGACGAGGCTTGATGAATTACCGCTTGGCTGAAGTAATGACCCGAAACCGGAAAAGGGGCAAGCTGCTATGTTGAAACTGCTCTTTCTTTCTGTGGTGGTGTTGTTGGTCTTTGCAGCCCTGGCATTGGTCTACCGCATGATCAGGAAAGAGTACAATCGCTTTTTGGGTAGCCCGCTTTCAGTGGCATTGGCCTTATTGGTGCTCGGATTGATCCTTATCTGTGTCGGTTTATTATTTGCGGACGCCGGTCAGGGTGATTACCCCCATTTGTTTGTCTTGATTGCGGGGGCCGGCGTGGTTCTATCCGTGAGTACGGGGGCTCATATTGTGATATTGACGTTCCGCTATTTAATGAGAAATAAACAAGAATAGTCTGTTAGAGTATTCTGTCAGAAGATAATAACAATCAGGAGAATAATCATGTTTAGCCATGTAATGTTGGGTGCCACGGATATGCAGGCATCAAAAAAGTTTTACGATGCCATTCTGGGCGCGCTAGGGCACGAGCCTGGTGTTATGGATGACAAAGGTCGTTGCTTTTATTACACAAAAACCGGAGTTTTTGCTCTCAGTGTGCCGATCAACGGTGAAGCGGCCTGTAACGGTAATGGCAGCACCATCGGATTTGCGGCAAAAACCCCGGAGTTAGCGGATGCGTGGCATGCAGCCGGCCTGGAGAATGGCGGTGTAACCTGTGAAGATCCACCCGGTATTCGCGAAGGCAATGGTGTCAGGCTATATATCGCCTACCTGCGCGATCCTTCCGGAAATAAAATTTGTGCGTTGCATCGGATGGGTTAAGCGTTTTCTTTCCAATTCCGGGGGGCTATTTGGAGCCCCCGGATTCGGTTTTTCGCCAGCAACGCCTGGATAAACAGGCCTGTAATACTCGGTGAAACTGCATCGGTCTGTTTTTAGTGATTGTTTGAATTCTTTTTTAGACCCTGCGCACATTTTTTATTTATCCGACCTGACATCTTACGCGCCTGACTATTAACTCGGGTTTCCTACAAGGAAGGTTAAGATGAAAAGTCGTTCTGGTCATTTACTGTTATTATTCACCCTCTTTTCCTGCCAGCAAGTGTTCGCTTGGGAATCTTGTGAACAGTGGGGGCAATTCAGCGATAACGGCTTCACTGTTTATAACAATATCTGGGGCAGTGGCGCCGGCACGCAATGTGTTTGGGCAAATACGTATTCCGATTGGGGAGTTAGGGCGTATCATCCGGATACCGGCGGCATTAAATCCTATCCCAATGTCTCCCGCGAAGTGGATTTCAATGTTGATGACCTGGGCACTTGCACGAGCGATTTTGCGGTATCCAGACCGTCCGATGGTAGTTATTCCAGTACGTATGATATCTGGTATGACGATCACAGCTACGAGTTAATGGTGTGGATGAACTGGTCCGGGCAAGTGAGCCCCATCTCCTATAACTATAATGCTTCCGGCCAACCGGTGCCGGAAGCGCGTAATGTCACCGTGGGTGGTAATAGCTGGAATATTTATCGCGGTAGCAATGGATACAACACGGTATTTTCGTTCTTGCGTACCAGCCCTACCGATGCCGGTTCCGTTGATATCAGCGCAATTTCCCGATGGTTACGGCAGCAAGGCTGGTTTGACAATGCGCATCTGCACAAAATCGAATTTGGTTTTGAAATCAGCGGTTCTGCTGGCGGGGCTGATTTTTCGGTGGATAACTACTCCCTCGATTGCGATGCAGCGGATGAGCCGACCAGCCCGTCGCCCACGGATCCACCCCAGAGCGGTGTGATCAACAACGGGCGTTATGCACTGATCTCCCTGGCCACCGGTCGCGCCATTGAAGTTGAAAGCCGGGATTCAGTGAATGGGGCTGATTTGATTCAGCGCGCTTACCGTGGGCGTGAATACCAACAATTTGATATTCAGCACCTGGGTAATGATCTCTATTCGATTCGGGCTGCGCACAGTGGCAAATCCATGGATGTTTATGAGTTCAATACAGAGCCGGGTGGTGAGCTACGGCAATGGGATTTCACCGGCGCAGATAACCAATTATGGGTGATGTCCGCTTCGGGGAATGGCTCGGTCAGCATTGTGTCGTTGTTCAGCGGACTGGCAGTAGAGGCGACCCCTTATAGTTTGTGGCGTGGAGGTGATGTGCAGCAGGCCAACCACTCCGGTAGTGAATACCAGCAATGGGAGCTGGTGCCGGTAGATTGATGCGGCAAATGAGGTCGCGGAATTGGTTTTTTTTATGGTGACTGTCGAAAAGGCATTTTGACTAGCGACTAGAACTGAAATCCCATCAAGTCCTATGTCAACGTCAGAGGAAATCCTATTATGTCCACTACCAATAGCGTTCATTTACACCGTGTCTTTAAAGCGCCTCCGGAGCGCGTTTATCGTGCATTTATCGATCCTGCCGCGATGGTTAAGTGGCTACCGCCCTATGGTTTTAGTGCCACCATGCATAGCTTTGATGCCAGAGTTGGAGGCGGTTATCACATGTCTTTCACTAATTTCAGTCGTGATAAAAGCCATTCTTTCAAAGTGAAATACCTGGAATTGACACCGGGTCGATGTATCAGGCACACGGACCAATTTGATGACCCTTCCATGCCGGAGCAAATGCAGGTAACGGTATTGCTGAAAGAGGTCGCTTGCGGCACGGACGTGAGCATTACGCAGGAATTGATTCCCCAGGCAATTCCGGTCGAGTTTTGTTATCTGGGTTGGCAGGAATCGTTGAACCAGTTAGCGAACCTGGTTGATCCGGATATTCCGGATCAGTAATGCAATGGCGGTAACAGTGAACCCCTATTATCGTTTCACCGCGCTTCCACACTGTTACCGCTAATATTATCCTCGCTATAAAGCGTGACCCGGTTACGCCCCTGCTCTTTAGATTGATACAGTGCAATGTCCGCGCAATTCAGAATATAGTCCACAGAGTGCTTTGTTTCGGGCGTGCAACTATAGAGCCCGATGCTCACGGTCACAGGAAAACGGGTGTCGTCTACGACGATAGTATGCTTCTCGATATTGGATCGGATACGTTCGGCAACCGATAGCGCACCTGCAGCATCGGTTTCCGGTAGCATCACAAAAAATTCTTCACCGCCGTATCGGGAGACCTGATCGGAAGGAATACGCAGGGATTCATAAATCAGTTTTGCGACCTCTATCAGGCATTGGTCGCCAATCTGGTGGCCATAGTCATCGTTCACCTTTTTGAAGAAATCGATATCCAGTAATAAAACCGATAGTTGACGTTGGTATCGTGCAGAACGTTTCCATTCTTCCGATAGCGACGTGGTCATGTAGCGTCGATTCTTCAAACCGGTCAGTTCATCTGTATTACTCAGCACCTTTAATTGCTTATTCAGCACTTCGAGTTCCTGGGTCCGTTCATGAACCCTGTTTTCTAGTTGCTCGTTCAATCGCTTGGTGGTAACCAGGGTGTCTGCCTGAGCCTGAAAGCGTAACTTGCGTTCCACATTAATGCTGTTGGCCAGTGCTAACGACAGAAGAACGGCCTGGAAAATTGAACCGAACTGAATGGCGTGTTCGGTTATGAAATTCAAAGGCATTAATCCGAGCTTGCTGAGGGCGAAAAAAATCGAGCCCACAAGAAAGCAGATCCAGGCTATAAGGTAGTAGCGTGCGCTGGGAACTTTACGAAATCCGGCGAGGATGCCAGCGAATAAATAGACGAAACAGGCGCAGAGTCCGATCGGCACCAGCGCTTTAATGGCGATTGCATAGGGTAATGCGATGGACAGTACGGCTACGGATCCACCCAATAGGGCAAAGGTGGCGACCAGCACGTCGGTGGGAATCGATAAGGCACGCAGGTTTAGGAAACGCCGGGTGAAAAAGCCCGAAAACATAAACGACATACCGAGAAAAAAGGGAATGGCATGACTATTCAGAACAATCTGATCGGTCCAGATGTAACGGTAACCCTGCCCGCTGAGGGTCAGAAAAAACAGGGGTAGAGAAATAATGAAACTTGCGTAATAGAAATAGTTTCTATCTCTGAGAATAAAAAATATCAGCAAATTATAGAACGCTAATATCAGTGTTGATCCGAAAAAAAAGCCCTGCACGATATTACTGTAGGCGTCTTTGGAAGCATAGGTTTCCGGTTCCCACAAGGTAAGTGGCGCCTGGATCGAGGTGCCGGATTCCAGTCGGTAGGTGATGCGGAGGGTTTCACCCGGTCGCCAGGTTAAGGGAATGACAAAAGTATTGCTGTCGATGGGACGGGAATGGTAAAGCCGCATATCACCGGTGTGGTATTCTTCTTTTAATTGGTCGCCGGAATAAATATAAACATCTACATAATCCAGCACGGCATAGGACAGATCCAGGTACCGGGTATGACCGTGGTCGTCGGGGTTGTGAATGGTCAGATCCAGCCACCAGACTGAGCGGCTATACCCCTTATTAAAATGGCTGTCGTTATTTTTTTCCCAGTGGGTGTCGCTATCCGGAAGCGTTTGATAAGTCAGCGTGGCGTCACTGTCCTCTATGAATCGAAGTTGCTGGGTAATGGCAAATGCATCGGAGCGGGGAAGTTCCAGGCGGGCCGCCTCAGCAAATGAAATGCAAACTATAGACAGGGCAAGCGCTATGAATCTATTCATCATTTGTGAAAACCGGGCTTAATTATTTAGGTCTGCCGCGAACGACTCTACCTACAGTCTAGCAGGCAAAAACCAAAGGGAGCGCACCTGCCTATTTGGTAGCCTGTATCAGGTGCCCGGCTTTCCGCTATCGGTTTAGACGGATTTTATTTTGTATTCGTTGTCGTTAGTGCGATATTCCGCTGAACCTTCTTTCGCCAATTGCCGTTGGATCTCTTTAATAGCATAGCCATCCACCAGGCCGCGACCGCCAGGCAGGGCCTTTACTACGCTAAGCGCACCAAAGCCCATACCGATGGGGGCGAACAGCCCGGCAAAGCTCAATACGTCCGTTATCGGAGAATCCACTCCCATCTCTTTTGCGGTGCGTTTTCCTACCATCCTGGAATACATAAACTGGGTCGATTTCACATCCATCCGGTGAATCAGTTGGTTGTACCACTTTCGATTCCCGCGTCGATAGGCATTGATGGTGGCGCTGTTCAGATCCCGGCCGCGTTGATCGGATTTGTGACGCAAGGTGGCCTGACATAGATTCCAGGTTTCTACAATTTGTTCGGGCTGGTTACTCAGAAACTGGTCATGCATACCCAGTAGCGAAGCCAGGTAACGGGACTGCTCAATGGCTGCGGTTTGGTAGTCCGTGAGTTTGCTGCCCTTCTTCAGCGCCCGTAATGCCATCATGTAGCTGGGTGCCAAGGCCGCCCCCATTTGGTCCACCTGCGGGATCGGCACCCCATAGACGGAGTAGTCCCACACCTTGGGGCGTTTCAGCAAGCTGGTACGTACCATGGCGTGCATCACCCGCACTTTCACCGCCGATTGATAGGCGACCCCGCCCTGACGTAATGCCCCGGGCAAGGTGGCCAACTTAAAGGTGCTTATGGTCTCCTTCATGCGTTTAGCCGCCGAGTCACTGGTCAGTGCACCGGTAATCACCATGGGCAAACCTTGATAGCCATTGACGTAAGTCATCATAAAGGCAACCCGGATGATGGCTTCTCCGGTCAGTGCGGTCAGCAAGCGCGAATTTTCACTGGCTTTATCAATCAGATCCCAATCCACCCAGGGCGGCGTGGTCTCCATGGTGCGCATCAGCCTGACCAATTCTTCGGGGGCGTCGGGCACGCTGTCGATGCCCTGCTCTGCCGCTTTGTCCAGCATCGCGCGTGCGGATTTATAACCCAGCTCGGGAATGCGTGCGGCAAAGGCATCGGCCAGCGGATCTCCCATCAGGGTAAGCTGACGAAACAATTCAATTTTATCTTTGTCTTGCAGCAGGGATTGAATACGGGGATTGTTTTTGATGATACTGTTATCACCCAATTCGGTACGGAAGCGTTCCGGTTCTAGGTCCAGATCCAGCGCAGCGTACACCGACGGAGCAATGGATTTCTGCAATTGGCTGACGTTTCGGGTGCTGTAGCCCATAAGAACCTCCTGAATTCGCAGGTAAGGCCAGATCAAGGCATGTACGGAACTGGCGAGTTCTTCCATTGTAGGCAAGCACGAATCCGAACTGAATGACCTATTGGTCAAAGTTAACGATGTTTTAAGTCAATTCAAAAGGCCGACGCTATGTACAGATTGATCGGAATGCCGGTATCGCCTGCCACAAAACGGGTATGCTGGGCGTTGGATTTTGCAGACATTCCCTATCATTTTGAAGAATATTTACCGCAGATTACAACCTCTTGGGTGCGCTTGCGCAGCGGTCAGTTTAGCGGTCCCGTTTCAGTGCCGGTGTTGTTGGGCAAGGGCGGCATTAAGCTGCTGGATTCCTGGGATATTGCCTTGCGTGCGCACCATGACCGGCCCCAGGCCGGGCTGATTCCCGACGCGCACAGGGAAGCCGTTGCGCAGATGAACACACTCAGCGAACAGATTTTTTATGCTGGCCGCATCCTGGCTTTGGATCGCGTGCTGGCGGACAACCACGCGTTATTGGATTTGTTTCCTTCGCTGATTCCGGGCTGGTGTCGGCGACCGATGTTACCGGTCATGCGCAATACCATTGGGGCTATACAAAAGAAATACGCCGATCCCGGTAGTACGGAACAGGATCAGATAAAAAAACTGGATAACGCATTAAGCCAGGTTCGTGCTCGGCTGGATGGCAAAGCCTATGTACTGACGGACGGATTCGGTTACGCGGATATGACCATTATCGCCGCGCTACAGGTTATCCGTCCTTATCAGCCGGATAACAGCCAACCCCAATCGGCGTATGAAAAAGCCTGGAGCTGTGAAACATTAGCGACACAGTACGGGGATCTTTTGCAGTGGCGGGATCGTATTTATAAAGAAAAGCGTAAAATTACATATAGGAATAAACCGATTAGACACCCTGTCCGTTGATGTTCGGCCGAAAGCCCGATGAAGGCTCTTGATAGTTTCGATCCCATTCAACCCGATTACGGCCTTTCTCTTTTGCCAGATACAGCATGTCATCGGCTTCGCGCAATAGTTGGTCCTGTTGGTCACGCCGGGTGGGCACGGTGGAGGCAACACCAATACTGACCGTCACGCTGGCTTCAAAGTCGCCTTGACGGATAATCTCATCGGATATCAATTTACGGATGCCTTCCGCCACGTTGATCGCACCCTTATGGCCGGTACAGGGAAGCAATACAACAAATTCCTCACCACCGTAACGAATGGCAATATCCGGCGGACGGTTGATTGAGTGTTGCAGCGTTTTGCCGAAGCGACTCAGTACAATGTCACCAAATTGATGTCCGTGGGTGTCATTGAGTTGTTTGAAACAATCGATATCAATCATCATGACTGAAATGGCCGTTTTTTCCCGGTAAGCGCGTTTATATTCACGGGCAAACACTTCATTAAAGTAGCGCCGATTGCGCAAACCGGTCAAATCATCGGTTGTATTCAGATCCAGCAAGCGTCTGTTCAGGGTTTCCAGTTCCTCGGTGCGCTCCCGCACTAATTCATCCAGATCTTTATTCAAACTGATCTGGGTACTGAGCAGTTCCTGCTGTGCGCGTGCGGATTCCTTCTGCGCATGTTCTCTTAAACGTCGGTCTTGATTAACCAGATCGGCCAAGCCGAAGGAAAAGAAAATCAACTCAAACGCGGAACACCATTTCATAACATGAGGTGCTAAATGATAGAACGGAATGATTTTTTGTGAGGTCAGAGCGGTGAACATGACACTGATGATGACTGCACCCTGACCGATCGCATAGTATTTTGCGGACGGATAACCCTGCTTGATGCTGCGAAGGGCAACCACAATTAAAATCACCGAGAGTGAGAGTGTGGTTACAGCAGTGAGTGTCGCAGCGGATTGTATGGATATTATGGACAGCGCGGGAATACAAAGCGCGCAGGCCAGTAACGACAGTTGCAACAGACGGTGAGCAATTGGCTGATGAGTCTTGGTTTTCAGAAATGCCATACCAAATAGCAGGATGGCGACACCGGAGGTGAAACTGAACAAGTAAATTGCGATTTGCTGGAACGCAATCGCAGCCGGCCACAAGCGAAACGAAAAGCCCAGTATTGAAGTATTGAATAGCAGCAAATTGACGATGACGAGAACATACAAACCATAAATGGATTTACGCACACCGATCCATAAAAATAAATTATAAATACACAATCCAACGGTAATGCCCAGGTAGATGCCGTTCAGGCTGTCCATTTTGAATTGACGATCGATGAAGGCGCGCTCGGTTTCAATGTGAATCGGAATAGACAGAGAGCTTTGTGAAAACACGCGTATATACAGTTGACTGTGTTCACCACTTTGCAGTGCAATCGGAAAAACGTAATTATTCAGACGAAAATAGCGTTGGTTGAATTGGTAGAGGTCACCACTGACCATGGAGTGGATACCATCTTCGCGCACATGGAAAAACTCAACATTGTCCAGTAGCGGATAATCCACGGAAATATAGAATCGATCCTCCTTGTTTTGCGCGGTGTGAATCAACAACTCGTTGGACAGGTTCAGTCGTATCCAATAGATATCATCGCTGTAGCCCAACTGCAGGTTGGGGCCTTCGAAGGGATGAAAGCGGCCTTGCTCTGACGCACTCATTGCAGACGCCAGATCCATATCACCGGCGGCATCCTTATAAAACATCAGCCCATGGGCGACGCGTTGGGAAAACCGATCGTTGTCGATCGTAATCACCGGACGGGTCGTTGCCGCCGGGCCTGTGGATTCGGCTGTTGCCCACAAGGGGGTGCAGATCATCAGGCAGGCCAGTGACATCCATATCAAACGCATACATGAGAATTTGCACAGTCTCTGCTGTGGCATTAGGCGGGCTCATTCTGAAAGTCAGTCTGTATTATTCGAGACAGTTATATGTCTTTGTCTCTAGCTTCTGGTTGAGTATAGCAGTAAAAAATGGCTGGTCATTAAAAGCACAATGGCACCCGGACGAGTATTATTTTCGTGCCCGTCAGGGCTGCCATTGACTTGATGGCAGGCACTTCATACCTTGGGTCACTCATAAGAATCAGGAAGGGTAAGGTGATGGCAGCGAGTAATCAGGTAATGAAAATGTGGCAGACCACTTCCCGCTATCCTGGCGGTAAGCTCTTGTTTTCAAAGGTGGTGTCTCGCAAAGCCCCGTTTTTTAAAAGCGTAAATGCGCAGATTGAGGAGTTGCAACCCAATTACGCCAAGTTGCGTATCAAAAAGCGCCGAGCGGTGGAGAACCATATTGGCACCGTCCATGTTATTGCCATCTGTAACATGCTCGAGATGGCCATGGGAGTGTGTGCGGAAGCCTCGATTCCCGCCGGCTTGCGCTGGATACCCAAAGGGATGCAGGTGGATTATACCGCCAAGGCGGGCACCGACATCATCGGTATCGCCGAGATTAACCCGGATGCCTGGAAGCCCGGCGACCTGGACGTGAAAATAACGGCGCTGGATACCCGGGGTGTTGAGGTGGTAAAAGGCACGATCCGGCTCTGGATTAGCGAGAAAAAGTAGCCGGAGTACACAAAATTACCTGTTGCTTCACAGGGACTTAAGAATTGCGTCTATAGTTTAAACAGAGTTTGGACTGTCGTGCGCAATTCACCCATGCCTTTAGCAAAAAAGAGTGTAAAAACAAGATCTTTCGTCTTGCTGTTGCGGCAGGGCGTACGGCGACTCGACGCTCTGTTGAGTCTGAAAGGGTTGGTTTTGGGCTCTGCGGTGCTGCTTCTGTTGATCGCCGGTAACCATGAAAACCACGTGCCCGCAGTGGGCAACTGGTTATTCCAGATCAGCGAGCGCATGGCTTCTGCCCCGACCAGTGACCCCGAGATTGCATTGATTCGTCTGGATGAAGACGAGCTGTTGCTGGTGCAGCAGGATCCGATTCAGTCCGCGGTTCTGCCTTTGCTGTTGCGCAAAGATAAATTAATTGCGCTGGTCCTACCGGGGGCGGTGCGTGAACGGCCGGTCCAGGCTGAACAATTGATGCTAACGCTGCCCGGCGAATTGATGAGGCAATCCCCTCATTTGACCGAGTGG